>Ga0247837_1000397_pt1 | contig 91472 bp, 86 predicted proteins | sample LaCtaG_2_FD_187115 | JGI IMG/M metagenome (GOLD analysis project Ga0247837, IMG submission 187115) | Freshwater microbial communities from meromictic Lake La Cruz, Castile-La Mancha, Spain - LaCruzMarch2015_14.5m | ecosystem: Environmental > Aquatic > Freshwater > Lake | place: Spain: Castile-La... | reverse complement strand
GGTCAAAGTGGAAGCTGATGAAATCGCCACGGCCGGGACCGGTCTCCCAGATCATGCCCACCACGAGATCGCGAGGCTCCCGATAATAGGTCGACCCGGCGTCGGACTCCGCGTCGAACAGCGGCGTCTCCAGCACCTCCAGCACCACCACCGGCTGGCCATAGCGGGGGAGGCGGTGGTTGCGCATGCCGGCCTTCCAGACGACCAGATCGCCGGGGGCGAAGCGATGCGGTTGGATGAACGACCGGTAGCGTTCCCGCAGGACCGCACCGAGATCGCCGTTCAGGCCGTCCAGCGGCTCGTCCGCGAGCAGGTCCAGCGGGGCTTCTTCGCTCAGACCGATCAGGTCAAGCAGTTGGCGCGATGACAGGTCTTGGTTCTTCTGGGCCATGGCGGAGTCCTCTTACGCGGCGGTTGGTGAGGCGTATTGAACCATTGCGATGCGTCAAACTCCGTCGTACACTGATGTAATGGCTGCAACCCATGAAACCCGCATCGTGCGCCTCAAGCGCCTGGAGACCCTGGTGCCCCGCGGACGGGCGGCCAGCGCTTGCCCGGATGCCACGCAACTGCTGGCAACGCTCGGTGAGGCGTATGCCGGCACGACACCGGAGGCGCGGCGGCGTGCGCTGCAACGCGATCTCGAAGAGCTGGTAAAGGAGGGGCGGATCGCGGCGGTCAATCCCGGCGGCAAACCGCTGCGCTACCGGTTGGTCGCGCCGGAACCGGACGAAGACCAGGCGGTCCGAGCATATGACCTCCAGTTGATGCGCGACTTGGTGGCGGACGCACTGCCCCAGCAACGGCTCGATCGACTGTGGCAGCGGTTACTGACCAATGCCGAGGGTCCCAGGCTCGATGAGACGCGTTTGCGGATCGTCCCCGATACCCTGCGCCTGCGGCCCGTGGCGCTTCATCAAGGCGTGCTGGAGGCCGTGATTGAGGCCCTGGCGCAGCCCTGTGCCTTGCAGGTGCTGTATACCAACGCCGACGACAAGCACAGCGATGCCTGCCTGCACCCCCAGGCACTGGTACAGCGTGGCCCCATCGCCTATCTGTTTGCACTGAAGAATGACGAGGAAGCGCCGGTCCGGCTCTATGCCTTGCACCGGATGATCCGGGCTCGGGCACTCACCCGGACGCCCGTCCGGACAGCGATCGGATTCGATCTGGATCAAGCCATCGCGAGCGGCCAGGTCGACTTCGGCCAGGGGGAGATGGTCGACCTGGAGTTACGGGTGCGTCGTTATCTGGCGACGGTGCTCACCGCTTGCCCGTTGGCAGCGGGCCAGCGGTGGATGGACGAGCCGCCCGGCTCCGACTTTGAGATGCGGGTGTGGGCGCGGGTTCCCTCGACAGGCCAATTGCTGCGCTGGCTGTTGGGGGCCGGGGATAATGTCGAGGTGGTCGCCCCGCCGGACTTGCGCCGCGTCGTGGCGGTGCAGGCGGCGAAGATGGCAGCGATCTATGCCATCGGGGACGACACCTAGGCGCGTGAGCGGTTTCGCGGCTGAAGGCCGCTCCCACGGGCGATCCGGGCGCACCGCTCTTATTTGCGTTGATTGGCGCTTCTTCGCGGACACGTTGCAACTGGCCGGCCCGCCAGCAGGCCATCGAGGGCGTTCGCTTCCCCATCCGCCAGCAAATAGACAGCCAAGCCCCCGGCCCGCGCATAACCGGGCAGCAGCGGGTCGACGATGGCGTCGCGGACCAGGGTCTCCATCGCCTCCGAATCGACCGGGCCGGGTGGGACGGCGGCCATCTTCACCAGAACCAGCGCCTGCGCCTCCAACTGCCCCCCCAGCCAGGCGGCGAGTGAGTCGGAGGTCAGGTCCCAGGAGCACGGCAGGTCCGGATCGGCGAGAACCAGCGGAACCGGCATCCAGACCGGGGTCACCCCGGCCGCGGACAGCGCCCGGATCTCCGCCAGGCTCGCCGCGGGCGCAAGGCCGGGTTGCAGAGCACAGAGGGCGCGGCCGTATTGCTCCATGGCGAGCAGCGCCAGATGGTGAGCGGTGGCGTCGTCGAACCCCAGAATTTGCTGGGCGCCGCGCACCTGATCGGCGAAGGGCCCGCCGCCGGGCACTACGACCAGTTCGCGGCGTCCCGCCAGAACGGCGAGCCAGGCGCGCAACTGCCGCGACCGGGTCAGGCTGCCGCCGAGCTTGACGACCCACATCGCAGTGGTCACATTTATCCAGCCACCTGATTGAGCCGGCGCCGTTCCAGCATCTCCAAGAGGGGGGCCGCCTTGTGGAAGGTCTCCCGGTATTCGGACTCGGGGTGCGAGTCGGCGACGATCCCGCCGCCCGCCCACAACCGGGTGACACCGTCGGAGTGGACCAGGGTGCGGATGGCGATATTGGTATCCATGGCCCCGTCCCAGCCCAGATAGCCGATGGCTCCACAATAGATGCCGCGGCGCTGCGGTTCCAGCTCCTCGATGATCTGCATGGCGCGCAGCTTGGGTGCCCCGGTGATTGAACCGCCGGGGAAACAGGCGCGCAGCAGATCGACCGCCGTGCGGCCGGCCGCCAGCCGACCGCGGATCGTGCTGACCAGGTGATGGACGCGCGCAAAATGCTCGACCTCAAACAGCCGGGGAACCTCGATGCTGCCGATGGCGCAGACCTTGCCCAGGTCGTTGCGCAGCAGGTCGACGATCATGAGGTTTTCCGCCCGGTCCTTGGGGCTCGCCTGCAGGGCCTGGGCGAGCAGCAGGTCCTCGATCGGGTCAGCTCCGCGCGGCCGGGTACCCTTGATCGGCCGCGTCTCCACCTGATCGCCCCGCACCTGCAGGAAGCGCTCCGGAGACGAGCACATGACCTGGCAGTCCGGGGTCGCCAGATAGGCACTGAAGGGGGCCGGATTGCGGGTGCGCAGGTCCTGATAGGCCTCCCAGGGGTCGCCCTGGGTCGGCGCGGCGAAGCGCTGGGCGAGGTTGACCTGATAGCAGTCGCCCTCCAGGAGGTAGTGCTTGATGCGGGCGACGGCTTCGAGATAGTGCCCGTGGCTCAGATTGGGACGGACCCGATCCAGGACACGAAAAGGCGCGCGAGGCCGCACCATCCGGCGCCCGGCGCGCGCGGCGGCGAACACCCCCTGGTATTCGGCGAGGGTCGCGGAGTCCTGAGCGACCAGCCACGTACACCTGGATTCGTGGTCCACGACCAACGCCCAGTCGTACAGGCCGACCGCCAGGTCCGGCGTCCCCTCGGCGTCCTGTGCCAGGCTCGGCAGGCGCTCCAGGCGGCGCGCCAGGTCATAGGCAAACCAACCAATGGCCCCGCCGCTGAAAGGCAGGTCCGGAACCCCGGGTCGCCGGGGTCCCAAGGCCTCCTGCAGCAGGGTGAAGGGGTCGGCCAGTGAGACCTGGATGGCAGGCCCGGTGCGGACCTCGGTGCGTTGTCCGCGGGTGACCAGCATCGTGCGGGGGTCGGCGCTCAGGATATCGTAGCGGCCTTGAACACAGCCCGGCCGACCGCTGTCGAGAAAGACCGGCCAGTGGCGCTCGACCAGGGCCGCAAACAGTGACGCACTGTCCGGCTGATAGGGCAGATCAATCAGCAGCGATGTCATCGGGTCTCCAATACTTCTAACCCTGCGCGATCCGGTTCATCCTGTTAATTGCCCATCAGGCCCCGACCGGCGCGGTGGCAGGCCCCAGCGCCAGCCGGGCGACGGCGGCGGCGGGGGCGCAGTCCGCCACATCCGGTGCCTGGGCGGGCATACCTTCAAACAGCGACTCGAAGCCCAGGTAGGCACGCCCAAGCCGCGCCGCCAGACGTTTCGCCAGGAAGCGTCCGACCCCGGCCCCCAGAATCGGCGCGTCCGCGGCCAACCCACCGCGAGAAAAAATACACGCGGCAGCGTCCGCCAAGGTGCGTAACTGGGCCTCCGCCAGGACTTCCGCCACCCGGCGCCAGGCGCAGAGATCCGCGGTGGAGCCGTCAAGCCCCAGCATCCGGGCGACCCGGCCGGCACTGGCCGCCGGGGTCTTGGCCCGACCGTCCGCGCTCGGCATCAGGTCCGCGTGGTCGGGGAGTTCCCCGGTCAAGCGGTACAGGTCGGCGGTGGTCGCGAAGTGCTCCGCCATCAAGGGAACCCAGGACCCGCACCAGGGGACGCGCCGGGCCAGCGCCATCACCGGGGTCCGTACCACCCCGCTGTACACCAGTTCTCCCAGCGCCAGGCGTTCGTGGTCCAAGTAGCCCTGGGCACTGACCCGACCGTCACGGAAGGGTACCAGGTCCGTGGTGGTGCTGCCGATATCCACCAGCAGCCCCTGCGGAAAGCGGGTCGCGGCCAGGCCGGCGCTCGCCATCCAGTTGGCCGAGGCCACATGGGGGGCTGCGGCCAGGGCCGCCGCCGGGTCCAGCATCCCCGCGGCGCCGGCATAGATGCGGATGGTCTCGCCGGCGAAGCGCCGCGCGATGCAGCCGACCAGGGACGCGACGCCTTGAGCGCGGTCCTCGAACAGGTCCGCCAACTCCCCGGTCATGGTCACCGCGTGGCAGACCGCGCGCTGGGGCAACTGCCCCAAGACCGCGTCGATGGCGGACTCCAGATGCCCCAGCCCCTGCCAGAGCGGACAGGGTACCTGCACGACGGCCATCACCCGGCCGGCACCGTCGAGTTGGACGGCCTTGAGGTGGGCACCGCCGAGGTCCCAGCCCAACCAGCACGAGCCCTGATCAGGCGGCATCGGCAACCTCCAGACAGACATCCACCGCCAAGCCCCCGACCAACCCCGGCCGGGGCAGCCCACCAGACAGCAGGTCGAGGACCAGGCGCGCCGGATTGACCCCGAGCGATTCGCGCAGGCCCACATAGGAGGTCGTGAGGCGCGGATTCACCTCCAACACCAGGGGACCGGCAGGGGTGGCGATCAGGTCGACCCCGACATAACCCCAAAGGCCGGGCAACGCCGCGGCAACATCCCCGGCGAGACGGCGCAAGCGGGCATCCGCCGCCCCCAGACCATTGACCACGCAGCCAAGCAGCAGCAGTTCGTCGTCCATGACGGCAATGCGCTGGCGGTTGACGCTGAGCACAGTGGCCTCCCCGTCTTTGACCAGGAGACTCAGACTCGCCGCCGTGCCCTGAACAAAGGGCTGGGCCACGTAGGCCCGAGCATCAGCCAACTGATCCCAATAGCGGCACAAGGCATCCCGATCCCGGCACAGCCGGATACCCAGACAGCCGACCCCGTCGTCCGGCTTCAGTACCCAGGGGCCGGGGATCATCGGGAGTGGGTCGTGGCGGCCGAAGGTCGGGACCACCGGCACGCCCCAGTCCGCCAGCAAGCGCACCGTTTGCAGCTTGCTGGCGGTGGTGCGCACCGCCGCGGGGGTGCTGTTGAGGAGTCGGGGACCGGCCGCCAGGACTTGGCGGCTGATCGTCTCCAGGGTGCCCTGCATCTCGGGGGCGATGGGCCAGACGGCATCGACCTGCGCCAGGGTCTGCGCCCAGACGCGGGGAAACTCCGCGGGACCATGCACCAGACGAAAGTCCGCGGTCAGGCTTGGCGCGGCCAGGCGCGCATCGCGGGTGACAATGCACTCCACGCCGGTCACCGCCGTGAGATCGCAGACCAGTGCCTGTAGCATCATGTCTCCTTCCCGTACCAGGGAGGCCGGAAGGTCGGCACCGAGCAGGCCGCCGCCAGTAACAAACTCGAAGACGAAGATGCGCATGAAGACCTTTCGGATGAACGCAGGATTGAAACGCCTATGAAACTGATTCCGGTCATCGACCTCAAAGGCGGCTTGGTGGTCGCCGCCCGGCGCGGAGATCGCCACGCCTATGCACCGATTCTGTCCCCGCTGTGCCCGTGCGCCGAGCCGTTGCCGGTGGCGGCGGCCCTCCTGGATCTGTACCCGTTCGATACGCTGTATATCGCCGACCTGGACGCGATCGGCGGCGGGCCCGGCCAACTGGATCTGATCGAACAGGTCCACCGCGCCCACCCCAGCGTGGAACTGTGGGCCGACAACGGACTGACGCAACTCCAGCACCTCGCCGCCGTTGCCCGTCCGGTCATCGGCAGTGAATCGCTCGCCGACCTGGAGCACTGGGCGGCACTGCGCGCCACCCTGGCCGCACCCATTCTTTCCCTCGACTACCGGGGCAACCAACCCCAAGGACCGACAGAGCTCCACGGGCGGCCTGAGTTGTGGCCGCGCGAGGTCATCCTGATGACCCTGGGGCGGGTCGGCAGCGGGGCGGGGCCGGATCTGGAGCGGTTGACCGCGCTGCGGCAGTCCGCCCCCGCCCATCGGCTTTACGCCGCCGGCGGGGTGCGCGGCCCCGCGGATCTGCGCCAACTGCGCGACCTGGGCGTGGTCGGTGCCCTGGTCTCCACCGCCCTGCACCTGGGCCGCTTCACGCCGGACGTGCTCGACGATCTGGCGAACGTCAAGCCATCGTTGGCAACTCAACGCTTCGGTATCAACGCGCGCAACGATGACCCGCCAATGGGTCCCTGAAACCACCCGAGCACCGGGTCGGGTCCCTGCCGCTGAAACTCCTCCAGACTGGGGCCGCGATAACTGCACCAGGACTGAGTCGTCTCGTAGAGGTCCAGTCCAGCCAGTCCCGGCAAGTAATCAATGAGTTGCTCCCAAATATACACGCACAACAGCTCGGTGCTGGAGCGCCAGGCCAGTTCCGGGGCGGCATAGTTCAATGTATGGTGGTCGAACCGCTCCACCACCCGACGGTTGACCACCCGTTTAAGGTAACCGTAGTCCACCACGCAGCCGGTCACCGGATCGATCCGACCGCTGACCTTGACGTGCAGGGCGTAGCGGCCGCCATGCAGGTTGGCACATTTGGCCGGGTGATCCGTGATGAAGTGGGCGGCATCGAAGACCAGTTCCTTGCACACGGTGACGACCGGGGTCGCTTGTTCAAAACGGTCCAGAGCGCCCGGCATGTCCTGCAGACGCTCCCGCAACAATGCCAGCAGACGCTGCGCGTCCGCCGGGGTGAGGGTTCGCAGCAAGGCGGCGCCTGGCCGGTCGGCCGCGTCGAGCTCCTTAAACTGGATGCGGTGCCGCAGGAGTTCAGTCGCCGTCCACCGACCTGCCGCGGCGTCCGGGAACTCCAGAAAGAGATAGCCGGCGTGTAACTCCGCCGCGTGAGCGACATACACCGCGAGACTCAGCAGGAAGTCCGGCGGCGGCTCGGGGACAACCCGCAGGCCGCGGAAGCGATCGAGGTGGATTTTCGGCGCTTTGAGACGGTTGTGGGCGACCACCCGGTGGGTGTCACCCGCATAGGTATAGTCCTGCCGAAAGCGAAAGCCATAGTCACACAGGGCCGACAGGTCCCACAGCAGCAGATCCAGGCGCCGTATCTCGCCGGGAACCAGGACGAAAGCGCCCTCTTCCCGGAGCAGCCCGGCCCAGGTCAGCCCACGCAAGACCGCGCGGGCGCGCTCGCCGGGATAGGTGGTGGGCGGCGGGAAATCCGCGACCTGATCCTCCCGGTTCAGGGCCGCCCGCTCCACCACCAACTCCAGCGGCAGGTGGTGACGCAACGCGTATTCCGCAGGCGTCAGGCCCTCTGCCGGCAAACCTGGGGGCACTTGGAAATCGACGCACAACTCGGGATTCATCAGTAATCTTGCCGTAGCGGATGGCGCTGGGCCTTCCTTGGCCCTCGTCACTCGCCCCTTGAGTTAGAGGTGGGCAGCGAAGGGATGGCCGGTGCTACCCTTCTGCTTCACCACATCCGCGGCCTTGGGCTCGCCGGCGATGGCGCGTTTGATGGATTCCTTGGTCGCCTGGTAGTTGTAATCCTGAATCTTGGCATCGTCCTCGGCCTGCCAATGGATGAAGACACCGACGCAGATGAAGATATCGTCCGCCTCAGCAGCCGGGATGGTGCCATCCTCGACACAATCGGCCACCGCCATGGCCACGCCGCGCTGGGCGGGTCCGAACATCTGCACCGCCTGCTTGGCCCCCTTGATGGTGACCTTATTGAACATCAGGGTGCTGGGTTTGACCGGCAGGTTGGGAGCCACCACCGCGAGCAGGCCGGTAAAGCCGTCCTTATTGTTCACCAAGCCGTTGCAGAAGGCGGTCTCGGCCGCGGAGCCGCGCGGCCCCATGATCAGGTCGATATGGGCAACCTCGTTGCCATCGCCGACCAGGGACTCACCGACCAGGGTCTTATTGATCACTGCCATCGCATGCGCTCCTCAGGTTTCAAAGTTCTCGGAAGGAAAGTACCGGGGCCAGGGTGACCGGCCCGGTAACGGGAAGACGACGGGCATCCGCCGCCGATAACACTGCGCGGGGCCGGGGCTCGATCCCGCGAATCAGCAGGCAGGCCACGGTGAGGTCCGCTGAGGTTCCGGGGTTGATACCGGCCCCCTTCAGCTCTCGGTCCAGCTCCCGCAGTGCCGCGGCATAGGGCTCGGGCCGCGCGGCGCCGGTCAAGGCGGCGGCGAGGGGTGCGGCCTGCCGGGACACCGCGACGGCCTGCGCGAGCCCCAGCTTGCGGGCGACATGGGAGTCCGGGTAGCGCCCCAGAAAATCCAGATAGAGACCGGCCGCCGCCCAGGCCGGATCCTGCCAGCGGTCGTTGAGCACGGCCAGCAGAGGAACCGCCCGCTCGAACAAATCGCTGAAGCCTTCGGTGTATTGGCGGGCGATCAGGTCTCGGTGAGCGGCAGGGCGCATCACCTCCAGCGGCGTACCCTGAGCCGCGCCAGACACGTCGTGTTCCGCCGACGCGCCGAGCCCGCCGGGGGCGGCCAGGCGAATGGCCCGAAACAGCCAGTCGGTGTCCCGCCGATCGGCGGCCTTGAGCACCGCCTCCAGACGGTGGCGCAGTTCGCCACCCGCCGGCGACGCCAGGGCGGCCTGGATCAGCGGGGCACAGAGCAGCAGTATACCCAGATTGGTATTGCAGCCGACCGCTTGCCGGGTGGCGGATACGGCGCGGAAGACGCGCTCGCCGAGCCCCAGGCCGGGCCTGGTCAAGGGTCCGGCACTGACCTGCGCACTGCGCAGAAAGTCCGCCACCGTCATCCCATGCCCGGCCGACGCACGGTGCACGTTGCCGGGTTTCTGCGCATCGAGTTCCAGGGCGCAGGCCGCCCGATAGGCAGCAGCAATCGCCTGCCGCCGCGCCACGCGCCCCTGATCGCGCCGCGCCGCGGTCATCTACCCACCGCCTCCCGGCGCGCCGCCCACTGATGCCGACGCAACAGATCGGCTGCCAGAGCCGCGGCGATGTCACAGCCACAGACCTGCTGGAGCCCCCGCCAGGCCGGGACACCGTTGACCTCGATCACCCAGGCTCGACCAGCGGCGTCACGCAGGATGTCGACACCCGCGTAGGCCATCTCCAAGGCCCGGGCGGCCGCCTGCGCCAGTTCGCGCAGGTCCGGCTCCAGTGCGGCCGGGTGGCAGGTCGCACCCTGAGCAACATTGGTGATCCAGCCGTGGGCCGCGGCGCGGCGCATGGCCGCGACCGCCCGTCCGCCGACGACGAAGACCCGCCAGTCCTGTGCCTGCGCCGTCGCACCGGGGACATAGCGTTGAAGGTAATGGATACCCCGGCAGACGGCCGAGTCCGGTAAGGCGCTGTCGGCGGCGGTCAGGCGGATGAGTCCCTCTCCCTGGGAACCGAACAACGGCTTGCAAACCAACGCATGGCCGGCAGCCACTTCGCGCTCGACCACCTGCTGCGCCTGCCCCGGATCGCGAATGACCCAGGCCGGGGGCGTGCGGATGCCGGCGCTGTGCAGCAGGAAGCTGGTCATGCCTTTGTCGACGCTGCGCTCGATGGCGCGGCCGTCGTTGTAAACCGCAATCCCCAAGTGGCGCAAGGCGTGCAGCACGTCCAGGTAGTAGACGACCTCCTCCAGGGTCCCGCCCGGCACACCGCGCACGAAGGCGGCGTCCGGCAGGCCATCGCAGCCGGGCAGACGCAGACCCGGCCCGCCGTCGCCGAGCGCGAAGTGGCACGCCGCCAGTGACACATAGCGCGCCTCCCAGCCGTGGGCGGCGAAGGCCTCACACAGCCGCGCTCCGTGCCAACCGGGGTCATCGGTGAAGATGGCGACCACGGGCGCGACCAGCGGCCGCTGCGCCAGACGCACCGGTGTCATGCGCCGATCCCGAAGGAGACCGCGAGCAGGTCCGGATCGATCCGCCCGGCGCTGAAAGTCCGCCCGCTGTCCAGGGCCGTCACGCGAACACGAGCCGGGCTGAAGAGCAGTGGATCGATCTGGAAAAAGTCGTACTGATACGCCGCGAAGACCTCCGCGAAGGGCCGCCCATAGTCGCGGGAGGCACTGCTCGGCAGACGCTGCGCCAAGTCTTGCGCGGCCTCATCCCCACCGGTGACGAACAGGTGGACCTGACCGGCGAACAGGATGGCATCGTTGGTCCGGCCCATGGCGGTGACGAAATCCGCGCAGGGCGGCGACAGCGGGGCGCTCCCCATGCCATCGCGAATGGCGTGCAGATCGAAGCCCAGGGTATGGGCCTTGTGCAAGGCCACCTCCAACACCCGCGCCACGATCTGGACGGTACCGGCCAGGCTGCGGGTGGGGGTGAGGATCAGCGTGAGCGCGGCGGGCGTGACGCCGCAATCGGCGGCAATCTTCTCCACCAGGGGGACTGGGGGCACGCGGTCCACCTCCAGCACCAGACAGGTCCGCTCGGCCTGGTCGCGATAGTCCAGTTCGGCAAACAACGGCTCCTTGCCGGCAAGCGCGCGGCCCGGACCTGAGCCGAGCGCGTGAAAGGCGCCTTTGCCCCCGCCGTGACTCAGACTCCAACCCGCGTACTGGCTCCCCAGACACGCCAGCACCGGATCGGCGGTATGGACTTGCACCGCGATCGGCCAATCGCCGACCGCGCCGCCGACGGCCAGTCCGCCGCGCAGACCGACCTGCCCTAGTCCGCCCAGACAGACCTCGGCGATGCGCCGACCGGCCTCCAGGCCGCCCGGGGCCTGGATGCCCGCGTCGACCACCAGGCAACCGTTCTCCAGATGGGTCAACCCCAAACGCAGTGCGGGTGCGTCCGCGACCAATGCAGCGATCAAGGGGGCGGTCAGGGCGTTGAGGCTGGGCTCATTCATGGGTTTCATGCTCACCGATCAGGTCCAACATTCGCTGCGCCCGCTCGGCTAACAGCGACTCCACCGAGCCCGTCGCCGGGCCATCCGCCAGCACGGTGCACAGGGGCGCGCCCCGCGGCACCAGGGTACCCGCCGGCGACCGATCCCGACACCAGGCGGGCCAGACCAGATCGACAGGGATGCGCAGGTCGGCCGGGGCATAGACGAGCCGCTGGCCGCGGATACCGGCCGGGGGACCCCATGACGCCGCCGGTAAGGTGCCGAGGCAGGCGCGCACATGCCGGCTGATCCAGCCCTCCGCGCAGTGACCCTCGTAAAGGCTCATGGTTGCCGATGGCCGGGCATTGAGCTCCAGCAGGTAGGCCCGCCCCTGATGCAAGATGAAGTCCAGATTGTTGAGACCGCGCAGGCCCAGCGCCGCCACGAGGGACGCGGCCCAGCCGATGACCGCCTGCCGCAGGGGATCGGCGATGGTCGCCTGACCGATTGCCCCGCCGTACAGAAAAGGCCGCTGGGCCCCGCCGTCCGCCACCAGCAGGTGGTTGAAGCCGATGACCTCCAACCGAGTGCCATCGGCGATGAAGAGGACGGACATCAGCGCCCCGGCCAGCCGCTGCTGGAAATAGTGCGGCCCGCTGGGCCGCGGGTCGCCATCCCGCCAGAGGCGCACCCCAAGGCCGCCGCTGCCGCCGCATTCCTTCAGCAACCAGAGCGACGCATCCCCTGCCGGGGGCGGGTCCAATCGGGTCTGCGGGTGGGGGATCGCGCATTGCGTCAGCAACGCGAAGAGCCGGACCGGGTCGGCCAGGAGGGCGAGGACCGCGGGGGCGTTCCCCAGGAGGCGTACCGATTCCGGGAGGGCCGACAACAGATCGGGCGACGACTCCAGTCCAGCCCCATAGACCAAACCGACCGGCGACGGGCCGGTCGCCAGCCGCTCGATCGCGGCGCTCAACTGCACCGGGTCCAGACCCCAACCGATCATGGGTACCCGGGTGCAGGAACCGAGCCCCTGGGTATCCTGATCACAGAAGCCATCCAGGATCTGCACCCGAAACCCGCCGCGCACCGCCGACTCGGCGATGGCGCGGGCGCTGTTGGCCGCCAGGAACAGCTCGGCGGGCTCAGCCCACATGCCGACGCGCCGCCTCGAAGGCCTCGTCGAGCCCCAGGTATTGGGGCGAACCGGCCTCGTGCATCTGCCGCAGGAGACCCTGCTGCACCTTGTATTTGATGTTGCCGACAGCCAGCGCCCCCAGCCCCAGGGCACCGCTGGTCGAGCCGGGCATGGGGACCCCATTGTCCATCACCCCAACCCCCGCAATGCCGGCCGGGGGTACGGCGTTGACGTCGCAGGCGACCTTCAGTCGGCGGCCCGCGCCGAGCTGGTCGGCACTCAAGACCTGGACCCCGGCCGCCGCGGCATTGAAAATCAAGTCGGCACCCGCCAGCGAATCGCGGACGTGCGCGTCACTGCTCCCGTCCGCCCCGCTCAACCGGACCCCATAGCGCTGGCTGCACAACCGTGCGGTCTCCTCGGCCCGGGCCAGTCCCAGGTGGCTCACGATGACCGCGTCCGCCCCGGCGCGGGCGGCCAGGATCGCGGCGGCCGAGCCCACCGGACCGGTGCCGCCGAAGATCAGGCAGCGGCTCGCGGCAAGCCCGCTGCCGTGGCTGCGGCGGAGACACCCCTCGGCCCCGGCGACCATGGCCGCGGCGGTCGTGAAGGCGCCGCTGGGATCGGCGAAGACCGAGATCTCGAATGGCGGCACCATGGCCGCGCGGGCGGCGGCAAGCATCTCCAGCGCGAGATGCGCGTCGCGACCGCCCAGGAAAATTCCGGTGCGCGCCACCCCCTTGGGTCCACGGGAGAAGATCGCATCCTGAGTCAGGCCGGCGATCTCCTCCAGCGTCACCTGAGTGTAGGGTATGCAGGCGCTCCAGCCCGCGTCGTAGGCCATATTGACATCGAAGGGGCTCAGATTCTTGGCCGCCGTGATCATATGCAGAAGATAGGGCTTGGACATGTGTTCACTCGGTTGCTTGACGCGGTGCTCGAGTCAGTATTCTTGTATCGATTGCAGGGGTGACTGCAGCACAGCCACCGACGCCCCCTGGTTGTGACCGGCGGTCATCCGATACCGCAGCGCCGTCAACTCACCGAACCGTGCCTTGAGGCCACGCTCCAGCCAACATGCCTGATCCGCATCCGCGGTCAGGACGAATCCCGTTGGCCCCCAGGACGATTGGCCGCCGCCCTCAAAGCCCTGCTCCGCCGCCCAATGTAGTGCGGCGGCGACGGCCGGCGAAGCGAAACACCCGCCTTGGGCGGGGGCGAAATGGACACCGACGGCCCGCTGAATCTGGCCGATGGCGTCGGCGACCGGCGCCAACCGGCCCTCGATCAGCCCCGGCACCAATTGCATCATGAGCAGTCGGCACAGGTGCCCGGCGGTGGCCGCCGGCGACTCCGGCAGTTCGGCGAAGGCGCGCGTCTCGGGCTCACCGTGCAGTCCCCGGCGTCGCGGATCCAGCAGCAACAGCACCCGCCAATCGGTCGGGAAGGGCAGCCGCATCACCACCGGCGGCACCTGCGTATGACTGCCGCGTCCACAGTCGACGACAAAGCCTCCCTCGTCGAAGGCGCCAATGCCGATCCCCGACCGCTGACCGCGCCCCAGGGCGTGGGCGATGGCGCGACTATCCCAGGCCGCGCCGGCAACCGTCGGCCCCAACAGCCGCTCCAGGGCGGTACCGACCGCCAGTGCCATCTGGGTCCCGGAACCCAGACCCGCATGGCCGGGAATCGCTTCGCGCAGTCGGATATGGGCCCCGCCACGCAGGCCGCGTGCCGCGGCAAAGGTATGGGCATAGGCGATGGCGCGCTCCGCACCCGGCCCCTCCGCACTGAAACCATCCGCCCGGTCGGCACTCAAGCGGGTGACGAAACCGTCAATGGTGAGCCCCAGGCTGCCGAACCGCCGCTCCAGACCGCCGTTAAGGTCGAGGAACCCAAGATGCAGCCGAGCCGGAGCCGCCACCTGGACGCAAAGGGACGGACCGTTGGTCATGATCTTGGGCCTCGAACGAGCTCACAGGTCTTTCCGGAAATACAGTCTCACGACCTTGGTAGAATTATAGGCAAATTTGATGCCTGAATCGTTCGCTTGACGTCATGACGCACGGCGATGCGCTGCAAACGGCGGCCTGACACGCCGACCGGACAGCGGAACCGGACCCGCCGACACGTGGAATAAACCCCGCACCCGTTGTTCCTCTGCTGCATCACTGTGTCACCTCAGCAGCGTCGGGGCGAAACAGTCGTCGCACGTGTCGATGCACAGGATTCCCCCAGTCTCGCGAAGGCCGCCGAACACGACCGCCGGGCTGACCGCGCACCCGTCTGGCACGGTTCCTGAATCAGTTGGCTACTCGAGCGCGCCGGCTTGCCCGCGGGCGGCGCTTCAGCCCACTCCCCCCATGGCGTCCTCGGCGCCGTGGCCGCTTCTCAGAGTCCTTGACGCCCCGGAGTATCCACAACGACGATGTGGCAAACCGAACCCGCGGACAGCACCTTGACCTGCCCTTTCTGCGGGCTGGCGTGCGACGACTTGCGTGTGGCGACGGATGGCGTCGACCCGCCGACCCTGGTGAACGGGTGCGCAACCGCCCAACAGGCATTCTCCACGGCCTGGGTGCAGGCGCCCGGATCGCCGCGGATCGCCGGTGGGCCAGTCGCTCTGGACGCGGCGATCGCGCGCGCGGCGGAGCTCTTGGCGGCGGCGCACGCCCCCCTGTTCGGTGGGCTCGTGGCCGACGTCAACGGAATGCGCGCGGTCATGGACCTGGCCGACCACCGGGGCGCCCTGCTCGATCATGTTGGCGGCGATGCGTTGTTTCGTAACCTGTTGGTCCTCCAGGATAGCGGTTGGATGACCGCGACATTGACCGAGGTGCGTAACCGTGCGGACCTGATCCTGATATTCGGCAATGAGTGCACGCGCCGCTTCCCGCGGCTCATCGAGCGCGTCCTCTTGCCGACCGACGCCTTGTTTTCGCCGCCCGGACAACGCCGCCTCGTGCTGCTCGGGGACTGGGACCCGGAGTCCCTGCCCGCCACGCTCGCGGCGGCGAACCCGACCCTCATCCCCGTCGCCAACACGGACCTGGCCGGCGTCTGCAGCCTGCTGCGCGGGCTGATCGCCGGTCGGCCGGTGCGCGCCGATGCGATCCCCGGGGTGTCCGGCCCGCAACTGGAGGACCTGGCGGGACGGTTGCGCGCCGCCCGTTACGCCGTGGTGACCTGGGCCGCCGCCGAATTAGACTTCCCCCACGCCGAGTTGACGATTCAGGGGTTCGTAGAACTGGTGCGAGACCTCAACCGCACCACCCGGGCCGCGGCCTTACCGTTGGCCGGGACCCTCGGTGACGTGACCGTCAATCAGGTCTGCACCTGGCAAACCGGATATCCACTGCGCAGCGGGCGCCAACAGAACCGGCTGCGCTATGAGCCGGTCCTCTACCGCTACCAGGATTTGCTCGCCGGCGACCACTGCGATCTGCTGCTGTGGGTGCAGGCGCTTGCGGGCACGGCGGCAGTGCCGAGCACCGCCCGGCCGACCATCGTGCTGGGTCATCCGGGGATGGCCTGCGAGCGGGAGCCGGAGGTTTTCATTCCAGTGGGGCTTCCCGGCGTCGATCACCCCGGCCACTGGTACCGCAGTGATGCGGTCTGCCCCTTGCCGCTGGGTCAAATGCGCGCTGTCGGGCTACCGTCAGTGGCGCGGGTGATCGGGCTGCTCGGCGAGCGGTTGCGAGTCCATCATGGATAAGGAAACCGCGGTCCCGCTTGTTGCCCGCCGCGCCACCGCACCCCGAACCCATGGAGACCAGGCATCGTGTTGACCAAACTTGCCGGCGGCCGGTTGTACGACCCTACCCATGGGATCAACGGCGAGGTTCGCGATCTCTACCTGCGCGACGGACAGATCCTCGCCGCGGCGCCCGTTGGTGAGACCCCACGGCAAACCTATGACCTCGCGGGCAAACTGGTCATGGCCGGGGCCATCGACCTGCACACCCACATCGGCGGTGGCAAGGTCAACATCGCCCGCACCATGCTCCCGGAGGACCAGCGCAATCGGGTGCGCACCCGCACGACGCTGACCCGCACCGGGGGCGGGCACGCCGCTCCCTCGACGTTCGCCGCCGGCTATCGCTACGCCGAAATGGGCTATACGACAGCCTTTGAACCGGCCGTCCTGCCGGTGAACGCGCGCCAGGCGCACATGGAGATGGCGGATACCCCGATGCTCGACACCGGCGGCTACGCCATGCTCGGCAGCGACGAGTTGCTGCTCCAGTTGATGAGCGAGGGGGTGGGCCAGGAGGTCATCAACGACTATGTTGCCTGGACCCTGCACGCTGCACAGTGCATCGGCATCAAGGTCGTCAACCCGGGCGGGATCAGCGCCTTCAAGTTCAATGCCCGCAGCCTCGATGTCGACGAACGTCACCCGCATTACCCCCTCACCCCGCGCGATATCGTGCGCACCCTGAGTCGGGCGGTGTTCGAACTGGGGGTCCCGCACCCGCTGCATGTGCACGCCAGCAATCTGGGGATTCCCGGCAACCACGCGGCGACCCTGGCCACCATGGACGCCGCCGAGGGCTTCCCCATCCATCTGACGCACATCCAGTTCCATACCTACGGCACCGAGGGCGACCGGCACTTCTCCTCCGCCGCCGGGGAGATCGCCCAGGCCGTCAACGCCCGCAAGAACGTGAGCATCGACGTGGGCCAGGTGATGTTCGGCCAGACCGTCACCGTCTCCGGCGACACCATGCGCCAGTACGCGAACCATCATCACGCCCACCCCCGCAAGTGGACCTGCATGGACATCGAGTGCGATGCCGGCTGCGGGGTGGTGCCCTTCCGCTACCGCGATCAGAACTTCGTCAATGCGCTCCAGTGGGCCATTGGTCTGGAGTTGTTCCTGATGGTGGATGACCCCTGGCGGGTCTTCCTCACCACCGACCACCCGAACGGTGCCCCCTTCACCAGCTATCCGCGGCTGATCCGGCTGCTGATGGACCGCGGTTTCCGCAACGATCAACTCGGGCAGATCAATCCCGAGGCCGCCGCCATGAGTTGTCTGGGCTCACTCACGCGGGAGTACAGTCTCTATGAGATCGCTATCATGACCCGCGCCGCCCCGGCCCGCATCCTGGGACTCACCGACCGCGGGCACTTGGGTCCAGGCGCCCGCGCCGACATCACCGTGTACCATCAAGGGGACGACCCGGAGCAAACCTTTGCCCGGCCCATGCTGGTCTTCAAGGGCGGCGAGGTGGTGGTCGAGGAGGGGGCCGTCACCCGGGTGGTGCACGGCGGTACTCAAGTGGTGCGGCCCGCGTTCGACCCCGCCATCGAGCAGCGCATCGGCCGCTGGTTCGACCGTTATCACAGCATCCGCATGGCCAATTTCCGTATCTCCGACACCGAGATGGCCGCGGGCATCGGCAGTCCGGTCACCATTCACCCGTGCCGGGCGCCCGGCGTCGCCTAGCATCGGAAAAGACGTCTTACGGCTGATCCGCAATGAGAAAGAACGGTATCGAGATCGAAGACACGTTCGCCGAGGCGTTCGGCATGAACGCCGCGCGCCTGATCGTTACCGCGATCAGTCCCCAGTGGGCACGGATCGCCGGCGAGACTATGACCGGATTCGCCACCTCCGTGATCGGCTGCGGGGCCGAGGCCGGGATCGAGTCCGCGCTGGCCCCGGAGCACACGCCCGACGGCCGTCCCGGGGTCAGCGTGCTGCTGTTCGCCATGTCCGGCAAGGAATTGGAGAAACAGGTCGAACGGCGGGTCGGGCAGTGCGTGCTGACCTGCCCCACCACCGCCTGCTTCTCCGGCATGACCAGCGAAAAACCGGTCCCCCTGGGCAAGAACCTGCGGTTCTTCGGCGACGGCTGGCAAATCGCCAAACGCATCGCCGGTCGGCGCTATTGGCGCGTCCCGGTGATGGACGGCGAGTTCCTGTGCGAGGAATACACGGCGCGCGCCAGCGCGGTCGGCGGCGGCAACTTCCTGGTCCTTGGCCGCACCCTGCCGCAAACCCTGGCCGCCTGCGAGCACGCGGTCGCGGCTATCCGGCGGCTGCCCAATGTCCTGCTGCCCTTCCCCGGCGGCATCGCCCGCTCCGGCTCCAAGGTCGGTTCCAAGTACAAAGCCCTGATGGCCTCGACCAACGACGCGTTCTGTCCCACCTTGCGGGGGTTGGTGAACACCCGCCTGGACGCGGACATCGGTGCGGTCCTGGAGATCGTGATCAACGGGCTCACGGAGGCCGACGTGCGCGAGGCCACCCGGGTCGGCGTCGCGGCCGTCTGCGCCCTGGGGCCGGAGTCGGGGGTGCTGCGGCTCTCCGCCGGCAACTATGGCGGTAAGCTCGGACAATACCATTTCCACTTGCGGGACCTGATCGATTGAACATGACCGCGCTCACCCTGCAATTGATTGAAGCCCCGCTGCCGCGTATCGACCTCGCGGCCCTGACCCCCGATGCGCTCGCGGGCCAGTCGGCAGCGGCGATCGGGCGCCTGCCGCTCTGGGTCGGTAACCAAGAGGTCGCGCTCGGCGACCTGTTCGCGGTATCCGGCACCAACACCGACGACCTTCTGATCCGCTCCGACAGCGACCGCCTGGACGGCATCGGGACCGGCATGACACGGGGCGCCATCCGCATCGAAGGTCGGGCCGGGGCCTATCTCGGCCGACAGCAGCGGGGCGGAACCATCGTGGTCAGCGGCGACGTCGGACCCTTCGCCGGTAGCGGCATGTCAGGCGGGACCCTGTGCGTCCACGGCGACGCGGGCGATTTCCTTGGGGCCGCCATCGCCGGCGAGCGCCGCGGGATGCGCGGCGGACAGATCGAGGTGTGGGGTAACGCGGGTGACCGGGTCGGTGACCACCAGCGCCGCGGCCGGATTCTGATCCATGGCGACGCCGGGGACTACTGCGGCTCACGCATGGTCGCCGGGACCATCCTGGTCCTGGGCCGCACCGGAACGAACACCGGGTTCGCCATGCGCCGCGGCACCCTGCTGCTGACCACTGAGCCCAGTCTGCCACCCACCTTCAACGACAACGGCACCCAGGACCTCGGCTTCCTGGCGCTACTGACCCGTGATCTCGCGACCGCCGGCGGGCCCTTCACCCAACTTCAGTCGCGCGGGACACGGGTCCACCGCTGGCTCGGAGATCTGGGCTATGGCGGCCAGGGTGAGGTGCTCGTCTGGGGCTGAGGGCCGCGCCTTTAGGACGCGAGATCCGACCCGAATGGTTCGGGGGACCGATCCAACGCCGACAGGGTTCACGCGGGTGTCGGTCCGCGCCTGCGGCCACGGCTGGGCGAGGTCGCACTGGGGCGGCCGGCCCGACGGCATTGCCGTCGGGCGCTCAATAGCGACCGCCCGTCTTTAACACGTAATTGCGCAGCTCGGCGCCTTCCAGAAACAAGCGCGTCAGGTTCCCGTGGGTGATGAGAACGAAGGCGCGCATCACCTTATACGGTAACCGGGGATGGACTTCCGCCAGGGACTCCAAGGCGGCCGGCTCCAAGGTGAGGACAGTGCTGTCGCCGATCGAGCGCAACCCGAACACGTACGGCGCGCCCTCGATGAAGGTACGGGTCCCAACGCATTCACCGACGCGCAACTGGTAGAGGACCTCCGCGTTGCCACCGCGGTCCTGATAGAGTTGGAGGGCGCCCGCCGCTTGCAGGAACAGGGTCTGGCGTATGTCCCCTTCAGCGACCAGTACCTCACCGTCGTGCACCGTCGCCACCGCCATCTGGCTGGCGAGTGCATGCATTTCCGGCTCATCGAGATCGGTCGCGAGGAGGGAGCTGCGAAGCGCTTCCAACTTATTCACTTCATTCATTAATCGATCACCTCTGGTGGTAGCGGAAGGGACATGAGGGGCTGCGTCCGGACCAGGATTCAATGATCCAATGGGCAATTGCGTCCGCGGTTCATCGCCATCGCTCCTCAACGACCCGGTAGTCAGGCGATAGGGCAGCCAATACCTGCTGCTGCTCATCGTCAGCGTGGCGCGGATGGCCGCGAACAGGTCGTTGTCGGCGATGCTTGGTTCGAAACGGTCGTCAGTCAACGTCAGGATTGCCCCGAACTCGGCCTCTTGATCCTGGGTCAGATTCAACGCATCGGCCACTTCTTGCGACTGCCGATCGCATCGCTGCTTTGGGGGCAAATGTTAGCCTACTCCGGCACAAGCACATGGCAACAAATGTTCAAACAATATGCATTCGAGCCCGAAGCCTGTGGGTCCAGACTGCGGGCGCCGCCAAAGAAATCGACTTCGCGATCACCAAGCAGGCGCCGGGCAGTGCGCACAGCGGCAGGTCATGACCTTATCTCGTTACGAAGCTCCCGTTTCGTAACCCCCTCCCCGAAGCTCCAGCTTCCCGAGACCGCGTAGGATCCGCTGTGCGGACCGACCCCCGCGCCAGATCCCCTTCTAGGCCGGACGGGGCATTCGCCCCGTCCGAAACGCTTTCCCTGGACCGGCGCCCGTGCCAACCGTCAGCGACGGAATGAACGTTCGGGACGGGGCGAATGCCCCGTCCCGCCGCGGTTGTTGGGGCATACCCCGTCCGGCTCTGGAAACCGTTCCCCTGAGCACATTGACAGATCCCGTCGCCGCGTCAAGACTCGGGGTCGATGCCGCCGGAGCCCGCCACATCACCACCGAACACACCAGGGTCTTCGTCAGCAACCCGCAGTCAGACGGTGCGACTGCCGAAGGCGGTCGCCCTCCCTCCGGACATTCAGAAGGTCGAGATCACGGCCATTGGCCCGTTCCGGATCATCGCGCCCAAGTGTTGTCGCAAGCAAAGCAGGAAACCGTTGTCCGCCCCAGGCAGGGGACAGACCACGGTTTCCTGATTTCGCGCTGATAAATCAGAGTCTCTCCGGTTTCGCGGCTTCGCCTAACTGAACGGCATTGGGTTCGCCGGGGGCTCGGGAAGCAGAGCTTTCGGGACCGCATGTCCAAGCGGAGCTTGGGCGCGAGGGCAACGTCGTCTGGCCCCGCTCCTCCCCTAGCTCACGACTCTGCCGAAGTCAGTTTGGTAGCCCAATGCTCCTGGTACTTCGGGCCATCTGATTTCGGTTGAGTGCTTGGTTTATGAATCTGTATCGTCAGAGGGATCGGAAAGTCTGTGCCAATTAGTGATGCACAGTAGCCGACTTCCGCCTCGTTCGGCCCCTTCCATTTTGGGTCGCCGTAGTCCCCTACACACTCATTTACGATTTGCTGACTCAAAAGGTGAACATTGAATTTCTGCCTCGGGTCGTTCACCCTCGATGCATGCCGCGACATCGCATCGTTGTACTGTTTCTTATCTTTATTTGCCTTAATCATTAGTCCTTCTGAAGCGATTGATGGCTCCAGATCTGCGAGTCTGAGGCTTTGAATGGCAGAGCGCAACTTAGGACCCTGTACCTTTCCGGCTGGCTCAAACATCGCCACAAAATCTGATTCTGAGAAAGATATCGGCGGCAGCAAACACGAGAGCGAATTCTTAGCGAGAGTTATTGGTTCGCCAAGATGGCAGTGCATTACGCCATCGTCAATGAAATCCCGATACTCACCGGCCGCGTCGATCAGGATCAGCTTCGCATCGTGCTTGATACACTCCTCAATGATCCGCGCCGTCGTCCAGCTCTTGCCGCCGCCGGTTGCGCCAAGAATGGCGCAGTGGCGTCCGAAGAGTCGTTCGGGCTTGATCGATACGGTGCTTTCATGGGCCATATCAACCGACCCAAGGTTCAAGGTGACAGCCTCGTGTTCAGCGTCATCTCGCTCCATCAATCGCGGTAACAGGGCGATGAACCGATGCGGTGCGGCGTAGATACGATCGCCGAGACGCGGATAGGCGTCGATGCCGGCCGTTACCATTAGATTATCCATGGCCACGCAGCCGAGCAGTTGGATCAGCCCTAACGCATCGAGATCACGTCTGCCGGTGAAGTCAGACTTGATGGAACGCCGCTCAGCATCGCGCAGGAAGACCTCAGCAATGCGTCCCAGTAACAGGCTTTGCTGCCCCTCAATTAAAACGAACTCACCGACCTCCCCGCGTCCGTAGCGCCCGCCAAAGAAATGCGAACCACTCGGGCTACCCGCTTCGCTGAGATTCACCCCCACCGTCCGCGCCGTGATCGAGGACGCAACCCCGAGAAACAACTCGGGTCGCAGCAGTCCGCGTGGAAATTACGCATCGATTGATAATCCGCTCATCGTTCTCTCGGCAGGTTCTGGATGGCTTTCATAAGTGCATCTGCGGGGGGCAGTGATTTCAGGTCGGGGACCATCTGGGCAAAGTCGTCGAAATCCGCTGCGATGAACCAAATGTCTTCACCTTGAGCGGCAATCTCGGAAAACTGAGTCCAATACCCTTTGTCGCTCTTTGTGTTTGCCTCTGAACCAGGATCAACGATGATCAAGCGTAAGTGAGGGTTTGACTTGGCCGCTGCCAGCAAGGGCTCGGCCAGATGGTCGTCATTGAAGCCGAACCCCACCACCAGCACGCAGGTATTTGGCTCACGCACGGCGGCGAGATATTGCGCCATGGACTCCAGATGTGGCTGTGTAAAACTCTGCTGATACTTTCCGCTCGCTGGGTATATTAGACACGCTTCTTCCGGCCTTGGCTCGATATTCTCTAAGATCGCACCGCTTTCCGTCCGAGCCCAGTTCACGGAGCCGTGAAGCTTGTAGAGCAAGAACACGCCTTCAAGGTAGTCCCCGAGGTTATCGCCACTACTGGAGCGGCGGATGATGTCATAACTGAAAAAGCGCGGATCGTAGCGACGCGGCGCGGCGAAGGAGAACCCGTCCAGTACGATACCGCCCAATTCGCCAGCGGCGCGCTCAAAGCAAAGGTCGTAGTTGGTGTAGCGCCATGGCATCCGCAAAGACCTCTTGCAGCAGACTTCGCAGTCGCGGATTGGTCAGATTGCCGAGGGAAACCGGGAACAAGCCGCGGTTTGCACTGGCTCCGGACGGGACACATGCCCCGTTCGGCGCGGGAGAATCGCTGTCTTGTATCAGGACTTCCCCCAAGCCGCATGGCGACCCCGAGGTTACGCGCACCACGCTTGACCCCGGCGTGCAGCCGTGCATAAGATCGCAAGGACATTCCTTACCACGGCGCGCAACGATGATCACCAGCAAGCTGACCAGCAAGGCCCAGACCACCATCCCCCAGCCGATCCGCGCGGCCTTGAACCTGCACGAGGGCGACGCGCTGGGGTACGAGTTGGATGGGCAGCGGGTCATCCTGACCAAGGTCCAGACGGATTCGGCCGTGGATGATCCATTCCGCACCTTCAGCGAGTGGTATTCGGATGCCGACGCGAAGGCCTATGCCGACCTTTGAACCGGGCGACCTCGTGAAGGTCCCCTTCCCCTATACCAATCGCCCCACGCGGCAATCGCGTCCAGCACTGGTCGTTGCCGGCGGCAACGGCGGCGACACCCTCGGCCTGCTGTGGGTGGTCATGGTGACCAGCGCCGAAAACCGCGGATGGCCGGGCGATATCGTCCTTGCCGACCTCACCGGGACCGGACTCCCGGCGCCCTCCCTGGTCAGGACCGCTAAGATTGCCACCATCGAGGCCCGCGATGCCACGCGACTAGGGAAGGTCGAGCCAACTGTGCGCGGCCAAGCCATGGCCCGGATTGCCGACCGACTCGGCCTGTCGGTCTGAGGCGTTCCGTCCGACCTGGGCCCCAGCGGCGGGCGCAGGTCGACTGAGCGCGGTCAGACTCGACGGTCTGGCGTGCGCCGGTGCAAGCGCAGCGGCATGCCGCCTTTGGGGCCGAGCGTGATCTGCGGCTCCAGTTCGAGTTGCTGATTCGGATGCAGGAGGTCGAAGCAGCGGCACCCTTCGCTTTGCCGAAGGCACCCTCGGCAGCGGCCTCAACATCCTCGCAGACACCCTGATCACCATCGTCAGCTTCTCGGCCCTGACCGCGGGCAACGCCGCACTCACCTTGAGTATCGTCATCCTCTCCCACGGTCTGGGGGACGCGATCAGCCCCCTGCCCCTGACCCTGACCCTGACCGGCGCCATCGTGCGCGTCACCGCCGCCCCCCTGTGCCCGGCACCGCCCTGCTGCTCGGCGCCGGACTGCTCGGACTGGCATGTCGACGCGCCTGAGCGCGATCGATTACCTCCGCTTCAGTCTTGACCATCCCTTGCCAAAGTCAGCATTCCCAGCGCCTTGGCGGCTTTTTCCAGACGGGTGTCGAAACAGAACAGGATCAACCGCGATCCTCCAACACCATTCTGCCAACCGGCTTCACACCGTCCGTCAGATCCAGGGGCGGCGCCAAGCAGGGCTTGCTGCCGCTCCAGGACAAGGCGCCCGCGGCGATCAGGCCGCGCAGCCCGCCGTCTCTCGCCTGCGCCGGAATGCCGACGATCCGCCCGATTGGTCGGTTGTGCGAGGTGACCTCGATGACCTCTCCCGCCTGGGCGCGCAGCAGCACACGGGAAAGGCCGGCCTTCAGTTCACGAACGGCGATGGACATGGTGGGACCTCTCAGGATGCAACGTAGACGCAATGAACGTTCGGGACGGGTCATGCGGCGATGGCGTTTCCACTCCTCGCCCTCGCTGGTCAGCAGACCAACCCCAAGGTTCTTCTTAAGCTGAAACGGTACAAACTGTCACCGGTGCGTTACGGACGTTGACCGCCCTGGCAATGGCTGGGCGGCGCGTTACGCCCCGCACGGCGACCCAGGACGCCGGCCGTCACGGTCGGTGACGCCGTCAGGGCACAGCCAACCCTTCTCTTGGAAGCCGAAGTCCGAAGAAGGCATCTCATTGATCATGGCACCAAAGTTGCAACCCGACAGGGACCGTGCAGTGCCCTAGAGCAGGGCCGACAGTCGCCACCCGATACCCTGGGCACACACCGGGGACTTGCAGAGCAGACGAGGAGTAGCCGATGAGATTACCGAAGACACTACTGGCCCTGACCACCGCCATCGCGGCCTTTGCCCTGGGAACCGTGGGACTGGTGCGCGCACAGGATGGAGCCACGCTCTTTACCGTACGCGCGTGTCACTCCTGCCACGGGTCGGACGCCAAGACAACGGTGCTGCCGGTCTATCCCAAGCTCGCCGGGCAGAACGCACCCTATTTACTGGAACAGATGAAGGCGATCCGCGACGGAACCCGCACCAATGGGCTGTCAGCCGCCATGCGCCCGCTGATGGCGAGCGTGACCGACGAGGAATTCCTGTTGATTTCCGAATGGCTGGCCACGCTCAAATAACCACAACGGCGATTACGGATCGATCGGCACCGGCTCCAGTTGCCTGATCGCCTCAATGACGATCTGCGCCAGTCCAACGCCGCCTTCATCCGCTACATAGTCTGCGAGCTGACGGCGCATGCGCGGGTCCCAGAAGCGTTGGAGATGATTGGCGATCTCGTCGCGGCCTTGCCGGGAGTCCGGCCAGGCACCGAAGAAATCGCCAATCTGGTTTGCCATCTTGATCAGGTTATCGATGTCCATGGTGAGATCCTCGGCCGATTGATTCAGGACAATCCGCGGATGGCTTGCGGATAGGTATAGACCAGCATCCGTTTCCCGCGCGCGAACCCGACCAGGGTGATGTGGGCTGCCTGAGCCAGCCGGATCGCCGCCGCGGTGGGGGCGGAGACCGCGACCAGGAGACCGATACCGGCGGCCATGGCCTTCTGAACCAGCTCGTAGCTGGCTCGGCTGGTGCAAATGACAAAGCCGTCCACGGGGGTGAAGTGCGCCCGCACCAGGGCGCCGATCAGCTTATCCAGTGCGTTATGGCGGCCCACGTCCTCCCGCACCAGGCGCACCTCGCCGCCGGCCCCGACCCAGGCCGCCGCGTGACCGCCGCCGGTGAGCCGGAACAAGGGCTGGTGCCGCGGCAACTCCGCCAGGGCGCGGGCAATGACATCCGTACTCGCGGCACAGGTCCGGGCGACGGGGACGGTCGGACGCTCCAGTGCCGCGAGACTCTCGACCCCGCACAGCCCGCAACCGGTGCGGCCGGCCAGGGTGCGGCGGCGCTCCTTGAGGGCAGCGAAGCACGCGGCGGCCACGGTCATCCGACATTCGATCCCTTGACGCACGGGGACGCACTCACAGTCGTAGAGTTCCCGCGCCGATCCCAGGATGCCTTCCCCCAGACTGAAGCCCAGGGCGAAGTCCTCGAGATCGGTCGGAGTGATCAACATGACGGCGTGCGAGATGCCGTTGTAGACCAGGGCCACCGGAACCTCTTCGATGACCTCATCGGCGCGCGCCAACGCCTGGCCGTCCGCGCATTGCAGGACCTGGAAGGCACGGCGATCCGGCCAGTCAGGCATCGGCCCGCGGCGGCGCACCCGGCAACAGATCGAGTTGGGTGCGGTGGAAGCGCTGATACCGTTCCTGCCACTGCGACGGCTGGGTGACCAGCACCACCTCGACCGCCGTGACCTTGTACTCGGGGCAATTGGTCGCCCAGTCCGAGTTGTCCGTCGTAATGACATTGGCGCCCGACTCCGGGAAGTGGAAGGTGGTGTAGACCACGCCGGGTTGGACCCGGCCGGTGAGAGTGGCACGCAGCACCGTCTCTCCTGCCCGGCTCGCCACCCCCACCCAATCGCCCTCACGAATCCCCCGATCCTCCGCGTCCTGGGGATGGATCTCCAGGCGATCCTCGGCATGCCAGCGGACATTCTCGGTACGGCGGGTCTGGGCCCCCACGTTATATTGGGACAGGATGCGTCCGGTCGTCAGGATCAAAGGGTAACGCGCGTTGACCCGCTCGGCGGTGGGCATATAGCGGGTCACCATGAAACGCCCCTGACCGCGCACGAAGGCATCCACATGCATGATGGGGGTGCCGTCCGGATGGGCCTCGTTGCAGGGCCACTGGATGCTGCCCAGCGCGTCGAGCCGGTCGTAACTCACCCCCTGGAAGCTGGGGGTGAGGCGGGCGATCTCGTCCATGATGGCGGACGGGTGCGGATACTCCATGGGATAGCCAAGGGCCTTGGACAGGGCCGCCGTCACCTCCCAGTCCGCCAGTCCGGCCAGCGGCGGCATGACTTTACGTACCCGCGAGATCCGCCGCTCCGCGTTGGTGAAGGTGCCGTCCTTCTCCAGGAAACTGCTCCCGGGCAGGAAGACATGGGCGTACTTGGCAGTCTCATTCAGGAAGATGTCCTGCACCACCACGCACTCCATCGCCGCCATGGCAGCTTGCACGTGCTGGGTGTTGGGGTCGGACTGGACGATGTCCTCACCCTCGCAGTAAAGCCCTTTGAAGCTCCCGTCCAGGGCCGCCTCGAACATATTGGGGATGCGCAGACCCGGTTCCGGGTCGATCGCCACCCCCCAGGCGTCCTGGAACAGGGCCCGGGTCATGGCGTCGGAGACGTGGCGGTACCCCGGCAGCTCGTGCGGGAAGGAACCCATGTCGCAGGACCCTTGCACGTTGTTCTGACCGCGCAATGGATTGACTCCCACGCCCAGGCGCCCGATGTTGCCGGTGGCCATGGCAAGGTTGGCAATCCCCATCACCATGGTCGAGCCCTGGCTGTGCTCGGTGACGCCCAGACCGTAGTAGATCGCCCCATTGCCGGCCCCGGCATAGAGCCGGGCGGCGCCACGCACGGCCGCGGCGGGAACACCGGTCACAGGCTCCATCGCCTCCGGGGACTGCTCGGGCTGCGCCACGAAGTCGCGCCAGGCGGCAAAGGCGGCCGGCTCGCAACGCTCTGCCACGAAGGTCTCGTTGACGAGACCCTCGCCGACAATGACGTGGGCCAGGGCATTGACGATGGCGACATTCGTCCCCGGCAGCAGCTTCAAGTGGTAATCCGCCGCCACGTGGGGGCTCTTGACCAGATCGATGCGACGCGGATCGATCACGATGAGACGCGCGCCCTGACGCAGCCGGCGCTTCAATTGGGAGCCAAAGACCGGGTGTCCGTCGGTGGGGTTGGCCCCGATGACCATGATTACGTCGGCCGCCAGGACCGAGTCGAAGGTCTGGGTACCGGCAGACTCGCCCAGGGTCTGCTTGAGTCCGTAGCCGGTCGGCGAGTGGCAGACCCGCGCACAGGTGTCCACATTGTTGTTGCCGAAGGCGGCGCGCACCAGTTTCTGGACCAGATAGGTCTCCTCGTTGGTACAGCGCGAGGACGTGATACCACCCACCGAGCCGCGCCCGTACTTGGTCTGGATGCGCTTGAATTCCGCTGCCGCGTAGGTCAGTGCCTCATCCCAGGAGACCGGCTGCCAAGGATCGTGGATGGACGCGCGGATCATCGGGGTCGTGATCCGGTCCGGATGCGTAGCATAACCCCAGGCGAAGCGCCCCTTGACGCAGGCGTGTCCGTGGTTGGCCTGGCCGTCTCTCCAGGGGACCATGCGGACCACCGTCGTGCCCTTGACCTCCGCTTTGAAGCCGCAGCCTACGCCGCAGTAGGCGCAGGTGGTGATGACCGCGCGCTCCGCCTGGCCCAATCGGGTGACTGATTTCTCGATCAGGGTGGCCGTGGGACAGGCCTGGACACAGGCTCCGCACGAGACACACTCGGACGCCATGAAGGGCTGGTCCTGGCCGGCGCTGACCTGCGAGTCAAAACCGCGCCCGGAGATGGTGAGCGCAAAGGTCCCCTGGACCTCGGCACAGGCCCGCACGCAACGGCTGCACAGGATGCACTTGGCGGGATCGAAGCTGAAATAGGGGTTGGACTGGTCCTGCGGCCGGGCACTGACGGCGTCGAAGTGATTCGCCCCGTCCGGACTATAACGGACCTCACGTAACCCCACCACACCCGCCATGTCCTGGAGTTCACAGTTGCCGTTCGCGGCACAGGTCAGACAGTCAAGCGGGTGATCGGAGATGTAGAGTTCCATCACCCCGCGGCGGATTCCGGCGAGCTTCTCCGATTGGGTGCTGACCTGCATCCCGTCCTCCACCGGCGTGGTACAGGAAGCCGGGTAGCCGCGGCGCCCTTGGATCTCGACCAGACACAGGCGGCAGGAGCCGAAGGGCTCCAGGCTGTCGGTGGCACACAGTTTCGGGATACTGATGCCGATTTCCTGGGCCGCACGCAGCACCGAGGTCCCCACCGGGACCGCCACCGCGAAGCCGTCGATCGTCAGGGTCACCGCCTGCCCGGCGGTGCGGGCCGGGGTGCCGAAATCGGTATCGCGGGGAAGGGACATGGTCTTACCTCGTGCGAGTCGGGCCCGCGGTGGTGGGCGACCGCACACTCGGCGGTCGCGGAGCGCTCAGGAAAGGACTGGCGTTTCGACCCCGAAGTCCTGCGGAAAATGCCGCAGGGCAGACCGCACCGGGTAAGGCGCCATGCCGCCCAGAGCGCAGAGTGAACCGCACTCCAGGGTGTCACACAGGGATTCGAGCAAGACCAGGTTTGCGGCACGCTCCTGGTCGGCGATGATGCGGTCGATCACCTCCACCCCGCGGCGGGAGCCGATGCGGCAGGGGGTGCACTTGCCGCAGGATTCCAGCGCGCAAAACTCCATCGCATAGCGCGCCATGCGCGCCATATCGACGGTGTCGTCAAAGGCGACGATGCCGCCGTGGCCGATCATCGCGCCCATCCGGCTGTAAGTCTCGTAATCCAGGGGTACCTCGAACTGGGACTCCGGGACATAGGCCCCGAGCGGCCCGCCGACCTGGACCGCGCGGATCGACCGGCCGTTGGCGGAACCGCCGCCATAATCGTAGAGCAGCGTGGCCAGCGTCAGCCCGAAGGCCTTCTCCACCAGACCGCCGTGGCGGATGTTGCCCGCCAGTTGGAAGGGTAAGGTGCCATGGGAACGGCCGACGCCGTAGTCCCGGTAAAAGGCCGCGCCGCGCGCCAGGATGATCGGCACCGTGGCCAAACTGATGACATTGTTGATGACGGTGGGCTGGCCAAACAGTCCGGCGACGGCCGGCAACGGCGGCTTGAAGCGGACCAGACCGGGTTTGCCCTCCAGACTCTCCAAGAGTGAGGTCTCCTCGCCGCAGATGTAGGCCCCGGCGCCCATGCGCACCTCCAGATCGAAGGCACGACCAGAGCCCAGGATGTCCGCGCCCAGGTAACCGGCCTCCCGCGCCCGATCGATGGCGGCGGCCAGCGTGCGGCAGGCGTGCGGGTACTCGGAACGCGTATAGATGTAGCCCGCTGTCGCGCCTACCGCCAGGGCCGCGATGGTCATGCCCTCGATCAGGCAGTAGGGGTCCCCCTCCATCAACATGCGGTCGGAAAAGGTACCGGAGTCGCCCTCGTCGGCATTGCAGACGACGTACTTCCGACGGCCTTCGGCCTGCCGTACCGTGGCCCACTTGACCCCGGTCGGGAAGGCGGCACCGCCGCGCCCGCGCAGACCGGCATCGGTGACCTCGCGGATCAGTTCCTCACCGGACATCGACAGGGCCCGGTCCAGGCCGGCGAAGCCGCCGTTGGCCCGGTAATCGGTCAGACTCAAGGGGTCGGTCAAACCCATGCGGGCGAAGGTCAAGCGTTCTTGCCCGGCCAGATAGGGGATATGGTCACTCAGCCCGTGACCCAGCCGATGCGGCCGGCCGCTCAGGAACCCGGCGTCGAACAGGTCCGGCACGTCCGTCGGCAGCACCGGGCCGTAGGCGATGCGCCCGGCCGGGGTCTCGACCTCCACCAGCGGCTCCAGCCAAAAGAGGCCGCGCGAACCGTTGCGCACCAGATCAATGGACAGGCCGCGGCGGTCGGCTTCGCGCGTAATCGCCTGGGCGACGCGTTCGGCACCCACCGACAGTGCGCTGGAATCGATGGGCACCAGGACCCGAAGGGACGCGGGCCTGGTCATGCCGGGGCCTGCGCGTCACGCAAGTCGCCGATCAGGGCGTCCAAGGTCGCCGGGTCCATGCGGCCGTAGATGGCATCGTCGATCCGAATGGCCGGAGAGCAGGCGCAGTTGCCCAGGCAATAGACCGGCTCCAGGGTCAGGGCGCCGTCCGCAGTTGTCTGGTGGAAGCTGATCCCCAGGGTGTCGCGGGCCTGGACTTCAAGGCGGTACGAGCCCATGGCCTGGCAGGACTCCGCCCGGCAGATTTGCAGCACGTGGCGGCCGGCCGGGGCGCGGCGGAAATCGTGGTAGAAATCGAGCACGCCCTGGACCTCGGCGCGCGAGACGTTCAGGGCGTCACTGATCAGCGGCACCACCTCGGCTGGGACCCAGCCCAACTGCCCCTGGATGGCGTGGAGCAGTGGCAGCATAGCCCCCGGCATGGCGCGGTGGGCCTCGATGATGGCGCGCAGTGCTGCCTGATCGCTTTCGCGATCGGCGTCGACGGGGTTCGACATACTGGTGACTCCTGAAGCCTCTTGGCGCATCCGATGCAAGGATCGCACCGCACCGCGAGCACGTGCCCCAGGGAATGCGTGGACACGGATTCCCCGGCGGACCCGCTCCGCGCGCGGCGGTGGCCGCTGCGCCGATTCCGTCACAGGTGTCACCGACCGCGGTCAACACTGAAACTCTGATCACGCCGGTTCACTGAGCATAGGATTTCCCGGCAATCACCTTCATTCTGACAGGTGATGCGCCGGCTGAAAGCTACTTCCGCGGGCACTACCTGGTGAGTAGAGTGCTCGGCAGTCGGGTCCTGAGCCGGCCGTTGAGGTCTGCCCACAGTTCCGTCAGTCCACATCACCCAATCCCCAAGCAGGAGCCGGCGACCATGTCCGACGAGAAGGTTTTCACCGAGGAAGAAATCCGCCACCGCATCGCGGCCGAACTACCGCACTGGTACTACGAGGACGGCTGGCTGCGGCGCAGGATTCGAACCAGCGGCTGGAAAAGCACCCTGATGGTGGTGAACACCATCGGGCACCTGGCCGAGGCGGCCTGGCACCACCCGGATCTGACGGTCTCCTATGCCTTCGTCATCGTCAAGCTCGTGACGCACTCGGCGAAGGGCGTGACCGACAAAGATTTCGAGCTGGCCCGCAAGATCGAGCAGACGGTCCTGTGGCGTCCGGACGCCGACAGCGCCTTGGAGGGCACTCCGGATGATCCGCGATTCAAATACATCAAGTACGACTGAGCCGAGGTCCGTGTGCCAACCCGGCCGCAGTGTCTTGCGGCGTCCGCAGTGGCACGATAGGGGCACAGTGTCCCAGCGCTGGCACAGGCACACGCCGTCCGACCTGATCACCGCCAAGGGCCGACCGACCAGCCCCCAGCGGCCGCGCGCTCGCCACGCGCTGGCGTGTGGTGTGTTCGGGCAGGTGCGAACAGCTCCCGGGGCCTTGGCACGTGCTTTGCTGTTTGAGATCACACCAAGCTGCAGGCGACTCGCAGCTCTGGCGGGCCGATTGCGTTTCCGGGATCGGCTGCACGTCGAACGGGTCCCATCAATTTTATCTGAGGAGGCAACAGCCAACATGACCTGGTCAACCCCCGCGTTCGAGGATCTGCGTCTGGGCTTCGAGATCAATCTGTATATCAACAACCGGTAAACCGGCTAACGTAAGGAAGAAGGCGCAGACGCCCTGAGCCGGTCCGCCGACGGCCGGGGCGCAGCCATCTCAAGCCCGCATTCGACAATCCCAGCTCGACCTAACCCAAGCAGTCAGCCGTATGCATATTCGCGTTCTCGGGTCCGGCGCGGGCGGCGGTTTCCCGCAGTGGAATTGCAACTGCCCCAACTGTTCCGGCGTCCGCTCCGGTCGGATCAAAGCCACGGCGCGCACCCAGTCCTCGATTGCTGTCAGTGCCGATGAAAGAGATTGGATTCTGTTCAATGCCTCCCCAGACATCCGCGCCCAGTTGGCGGCGTTTCCATCCTTTCAGCCGGGACGCCAGGTCCGGGACACGGCGATCCGCGCGATCCTGCTGGTCGACGCGCAAATCGACCACACGACCGGACTCCTGATGCTGCGCGAGCACACCGCCCCGTGGGACATCTACTGCACCGCGGCGGTCCGGCAGGACCTAACCACCGGATTCCCAATCTTCAACGTCCTCGGGCACTTCCGCGGGGTCAATTGGCACGAGGTGTTGACCGATCAGTCGGATTTCACCATTCCCGGCGCCGCGGGGCTCACGTTTACCGCCGTCCCGCTGAAAAGCGAGGCACCACCCTACTCGCCCCATCGCCACAATACGGTCCCAGGGGACAATATCGGCGTGCGCGTACGCGACGAGCGGACCGGCCGGACGCTCTTCTACGCGCCGGGCTTAGGGCGTATCGACATGTCCGTCCTTGCCCAGATGGAGGAAGCGGATTGCTTGCTGGTGGACGGCACCCTGTGGCGCGACGACGAGATGATCGAACGCGGGATCGGGGATAAACTCGGCAGCGCCATGGGCCACTTGGATCAATCCGGCCGCGGCGGCCTCATGGAGCATCTGAGCCGCCTGGCCCGGTCACGCAAGATCCTCATCCATATCAACAACACCAATCCCATCCTGGACGAGGAGTCCCGCGAACGCCGCGCCTTGGAGCAGGCCGGCATCGAGGTCGCCTTCGACGGGATGACGATCACGCTGTAAACCGATAAACAGAGGGTTGTCAGCACATGAACGCACACCTTGGAGTGCAGATGGACACCGCTATCGCGACCCCCTGGAGTAGATCAGAATTCGAGCAGCGCTTACGGGACAAGGAGCGCTATTACCATATCCATCACGAACTCCATGTGCTGATGAACTCGGGCCAGGTCGACCAGCCGGTGATCCAGGGCTGGGTAGCCAATCGCTTCTATTATCAGACATCCATTCCGCTCAAGGACGCGGCAATCATGGCCAATTGCCCGGATCGGGACGCCCGTCGGCTGTGGGTCCAGCGCATCATCGATCACGACGGCACCCATGGGGATGAGGGCGGCATTGAAGCCTGGCTGCAATTGGGTGAGGCAGTCGGGCTCGCCCGCGAGGATCTGTTGTCGAACAAACATCTACTGCCCGGGGTCCGGTTCGCCGTGGACGCCTATGTGGACTTCGCGCGCCGCCAACCCTGGGAAATCGCCGCCAGCTCGTCGCTGACCGAGCTCTTCGCCCCAACCATCCATCAGGCGCGCCTGGACTCCTGGCCGGGACACTATCCCTGGATCGAGCCCCAAGGCTATGCCTATTTCCGCAAGCGGCTCGCCGAGGCGCGCCGGGACGTCGAACATGGGCTCGCGATTACGCTCGACTACTACCGCACCCGTGAGCAGCAGGAGCGGATGCTGGAGGTTCTCCAGTTCAAACTCGATGTCCTGTGGACCATGCTCGACTGCATGTGGGTCGCCTATATCGCCAAGCGCCCGCCCTACCACAATGTCGGCGGTCGCCCATGAGCGCCCCGGAGCCGATCATCGGCCCGGACACGGTCCCGCGCCTGTCGCCGATGTTCCGCCTCCAGTGGGAAGAGGCCCAGGGCTGCCATGTCCTGCTTTACCCGGAAGGGATGGTCAAGCTCAACGGCCCGGCTGGCGAGATCCTCAAGTGCTGCGACGGGGTGCGTTCAGTCGCGGAGATTATCAATGACTTGAGCGCTCGCTTCGCCGCTGCCTCCACCCTGCCCGACGACTGCCGCCAGTTTCTGAAGATTGCCCATGACAACCAATGGCTCCTCATCGACCCTGCCTAAGCCGCTCTGGCTCCTGGCGGAACTCACCTACCGCTGCCCGCTTCAATGCCCCTACTGCTCCAATCCCCTCGACATCGCCCGCTACCAGGACGAATTGAGCACGGCGGAATGGGTACGGGTCTTCCGCGAGGCGCGCGCCCTGGGGGCGGTGCAGCTCGGTCTCTCCGGCGGCGAGGCCCTGGTGCGCCAGGACCTGGAAGAATTGATCGCCGCCGCCCATGCCCTGGGCTTCTACACGAACCTGCTCACGTCCGGAGTAGGCATGGATGAGCGGCGTATTCGTGCCTTCAAGGAGGCCGGGCTCGACCATATCCAGATCAGTTTTCAGGCCAGCAGCGAGGAGTTGAACAACTTCATCGCCGGTAACGACTCATTCCGGCACAAGCTGGAAATGGCCCGGCTGGTCAAGCACTACGGTTACCCCATGGTGCTGTGCTTCGTCCTGCACCGACACAACACGGACTACGTCGAACAGATCCTTGATCTGGCCCATGCACTCCAGGCCGACTATGTGGAACTGGCCACCACCCAATACTACGGCTGGGCCATGCTCAATCGGGATCAGTTGTTCCCGACCCGCGAGCAGGTCGAGCGTGCCGAGGCCACCGCTCACCACTATCAGGAGAAGCTGAAGGGTCGAATGAAGACCCTCTATGTCGTCCCCGACTATTACGAGGACCGCCCCAAGGCGTGCATGAAAGGCTGGGGGGCGATCTTTCTCACCGTCGCCCCGGATGGCACCGCCCTGCCATGCCATGCCGCCGGCAGCCTGCCGGGACTGAGCTTCCCCAACGTGCGTCGGCATGATCTCGCCTGGATCTGGAACGCATCGCCGGACTTCAACCGCTTCCGCGGCTTTGAGTGGATGAAGGAGCCCTGCCGCACCTGCCCGGAACAGACCCGCGACTTCGGCGGTTGCCGCTGCCAGGCGTACCTGCTCACCGGCGACCCCGCCAATGCTGACCCGGTCTGCTCCAAGTCACCCCATCACGCTGCACTCCAACAGCAGGTCCAGGCCATCGGCGAGACCCAGACGGGAGCCGTCGCCCCGTTGATTTACCGTAACTTTCGCAACTCCAAGCGACAGATGGGCGGCGCGGCGCCTGATTGATGAATCGGGCCTAACACAGAACGCAGGCCTTGAGCCGATCCGTCTCGTCGACCAGGGCGTCGATCATCGCGGGCTCCGAGATCAGGTGCCCCGCGTCCTCGACCAGGAGCAACCGTGAGCCCGGCACCGCCTGGTGCAAAGCCCAGGCACCCTCAAGGGGACAGACCAGATCCAGCCGCCCGTGCACGATGGTGATTGGCACTGTCGGCAGCCGATCGGCGCGCTCCAGGATCTCATTATCGTGAAGGAAATAGCGGTGGCGCGCGTAGTGGGTCGCGATGCGGACCTTGGCCAAGACCTGCGCGGCAGCGACCGGCGCGGCGGCCACCGCAGGAACGAACGGCCGCTGCCAGGTCACCACCCGCTCCTCCCACGCCGACCAGGCCAGGGCCGCCGCTGACGCCAGCGCCGCGTCCTTGGAACGGACCCGGCGGTGATAGGCCATCGGCAGGCCAGTGGACGCCGCCGCGGGGACGAGATGACAGAAGTCCCGCCAGGCTTCCGGGAGCAACCGCGCGACCCCGTCCGGCCTGAAGAACCAGTCCAGATCCCGCTGTCGGGCCAAGAAGGTCCCGCGCAGGATCAGCCCCGTCACCCGCTCCGGATACGTTTGCGCGTAGACCAGGGCCAGGGTCGCACCCCAGGACCCGCCGAACAGCAACCAGCGCTTGATCCCCAACTCAGCCCGTATGGTCTCCAGGTCCTCAATCAAATTCCGGGTATTGTTCTGCGCGGTGCCGCCCAGGGGAGTCGAGCGCCCGCTGCCCCGTTGATCGACCAAGACGATGCGGTAGTGGTCCGGATCGAAATAGCGGCGGTGATCCGGTTGGCACCCGGACCCCGGGCCGCCATGGAGGAAGACCACCGGGCAACCGTCGACCCGCCCGCATTCCTCCACATACAGGCGTTGTCCCTCGCCCAGGACCAGCTGCCGCGCCGCATAGGGCTCGGTCGGCGGATAGAGCATGCGCATGGTGCAACTCCCGGATCACGTTGACGAACCACGGTCACGAACGCGGGGACGCACAAGAGTGTCCCAGCACTGACACAGGCGTGACACCCGTAGCGCACAGCCTGGGCGCAGCGCCACAACGGCCCCGCGGCCGACCCGTCCGATGAAGGTACGAGGCCGAGTGCTGGGATGACCGACAGCCCAAGTCGGACACCATGGCGCAGGGGTTTCGGACCGGTACGGAAGTCCCTGACCGGCCCTAGCCCGGTGCCTTGAACATCCCCCGACCGGAACGATACAACGCGTGCGTGCCGACGCATCCCTGGCATAGGGTTTGCACCCAATGTGAAGCCACGTCAATGCAAACCCGCACGCCACTGAGCGAGCCCCTGAGTCGAACGCGGCGGCACCGGCACTGTCGGCAGTCGGCCTCGGGACCGCGTCCCCGTCCTGATAATCACAATCCCAGATCGAGGAGGTCTTGGAAACATGCAACCATCACAGCGTTCCATCTTGGCGGTCGCGGTAGCCGCCTCGATTACCTACAACGCGACCAGTGGCGCCAACACCGGGCTCATTGAGTTGCAACAGGACCCCAATCAGTGGGTCATGCCGAGTGGCAATTACGCCAGCACGCGCTTTAGCACACTTGATCAGATCAACGCCGACAACGTCAAGGATCTGAAGGTCGCCTGGACCTTCTCGACCGGCGTCCTGCGCGGTCACGAGGGTGGTCCGCTGGTCTTGGGCGACGTCATGTACGTCCACACCCCTTTCCCTAACAAGGTCTTTGCGCTCGACCTGAACAACGAAGGCAAAATTCTCTGGAAGTACGAACCCCGCCAGGACGCCAGCGTCATCCCGGTGATGTGCTGCGATACCGTCAATCGCGGGCTGGCCTATGCAGACGGCAAGATCTTCCTCTCCCAGGCGGACACCACCCTGGTGGCACTCGATGCCAAGACCGGCGCCAAGGTCTGGTCAGTCGTGAACGGCGACCCCAGCAAGGGCTCCACCTCCACCGCCGCGCCGATGGTCGTGAAGGATAAGGTCTACGTCGGCATCAGCGGCGGCGAATTCGGTGTGCGCGGCTACCTGACCGCGTACAACATCAACGACGGCAAGCTGGTGTGGCGCGGCTACTCCATGGGTCCCGATGCCGATACCCTGATGGACCCGGAGGAGACCACCCATCTCGGTAAGCCGGTCGGCAAGGACTCCGGCACCGCGACCTGGGAAGGTGACCAGTGGAAGATCGGCGGCGGGACGACCTGGGGCTGGTACTCCTATGACCCGGCGCTGAACCTGATCTATTACGGCTCCGGCAACCCCAGCACCTGGAACCCGGCACAGCGCCCCGGCGATAACCGCTGGTCCATGACCATCTGGGCGCGCGACGCCGATACGGGGATGGCGAAATGGGTCTATCAGATGACCCCCCACGACGAGTGGGACTATGACGGCATCAACGAGATGATCCTGGTCGATAAGGAGATCAAGGGTAAGCCGCGCCAGGCCCTGGTCCATTTCGACCGCAACGGCTTCGGCTACACCCTGGACCGCGTCACCGGCGAACTGCTGGTGGCCGAGAAGTTCGACCCGGCGGTGAACTGGGCGACCCACGTGGATATGGCGACCGGACGGCCGCAGGTCGTCGCCAAATACTCCACCGACCACAACGGCGAGGACGTGAACACCACCGGTGTCTGTCCGGCCGCCTTGGGCAGCAAGGACCAGCAACCGGCCGCCTATTCCCCGCGCACCGGGCTGTTTTATGTCCCCACCAATCACGTCTGCATGGACTATGAGCCGTTCAAGGTCTCCTACACCGCGGGTCAACCCTACGTGGGCGCCACCCTGACCATGTATCCGGCTCCCGGCGGCACCACCCTGGGCAATTTCATTGCCTGGGACGCGGATAAGGGCAAGATCGTCTGGTCGGACCCTGAGCAGTTCTCGGTGTGGGGCGGGGCCCTGGCGACGGCCGGTGACGTGGTCTTTTACGGCACACTGGAGGGCTATCTGAAGGCCGTAGACGCCAAAACGGGCAAGCAACTCTATAAGTTCAAGACCCCGTCCGGCATCATCGGCAATGTCCATACCTATACCCATAACGGCAAGCAATATCTCGCCGTCCTGTCCGGTCTGGGCGGCTGGGCCGGCATCGGGATGGCCGCCGGCCTGACCGATCCCAGCGCTGGTCTCGGTGCCGTAGGCGCCTATGCCTCCTTGAGCGACTACACCCAATTGGGCGGCCAGCTCACCGTGTTCTCGCTGCCGAACTGACCTGACCGGCCGTCCCCTGGCCGCCGGCCGGGGGGTGCGGCCATCCGAGCGGCGCCATCCAAGCCGGCCGCCCAAGGTGGGTGGCGTCTTGGCGACGAGCCATAGCTGCCCACCGCATCCAGCATCGAGACCTGCCATGAGACACGCCAAGGGTAACCGGAAGGCCTTGAGCCTCAAACTCCTCACCACGTTCACGCTCGCGGGCGCCGGCGTGCTTTCCGCCGCGGATACCCCTCCCGCCGATTACAAGGCATTCAAGTTCTCCGCCGATCATCCCTATTTTTTCCAGGACGGCAAGGTCGACTTCGGGACCTACAACGGCTTCCGCAGATACCACTCCGAATGCCACGTCTGCCACGGACCTGCCGGAATGGGCAGCGCCTACGCACCCGCCCTGATGAACTCAATGAAGGTGCTGAACTTCGATCAGTTCGTTACCGTGGTCATCCAGGGCCGCAAGGGCCTCGACAACCGGGTCATGCCCTCCTTCGCCAGCAATCAGAACGTTCTGCCCTACATGAGCGACATCTACGCCTACCTGAAGGCGCGCTCCGACGGGGTCATCGACGTCGCCCGCCCGGCCAATTTCCCGAAGGCCAAACCGGACCCGAAGCCAGCGGCACCGGCACCCGCGGCGCAAACCTCGGCGGCGGCTCCCGCCAAGCCCTAGACGGATGGACATCGGGCACCGCGGTCACTTGAAGCGTACCCCCGCGCCGTACCATCACTGGTGCGGCGCCTTTCGTGCGTTCTCCTATTTGCTGCCTCTGGCGATCCTGGTGACGGGCACGCCGGCCTTGGGGGCGATCGATCACGAAGCCCGTTCCGGCCAGTACCTGACGGTCTGCGGGGACCCCAACAACCTGCCATTCTCCAACCAGCAACTGGAAGGCTTCGAGAACAAGATCGCGGAGCTGATCGCCGCCGGGTTGGATCGCCCGCTGCATTACCGTTGGTGGCCCCAAACCGTGGGATTCGTCCGCAACACGCTCCAGACCCGCCTGTGCGACCTGATCATGGGGATCAATACGGTCAATGATCTGGTCCAGAATACCAACCCCTATTACAGGTCCGTCTACACCCTGGTCTATCGGCGCGACGCCGGTCTCAACCTCCATAGCCTCAAGGACCCAGCGGCTAAGGGCCTGCGCATCGGGGTCGTGGCCGGAACCCCGCCCGTCAGCCTGCTCACGCGTTACGACCTGCTGGGGCAGACCCGCTCCTATGAGCGGGCCGTCGATACCCGACTCTACGCCCCCGCCCGGGATGCCGTTGAAGACGTCGCCCGGGGTCTGTTGGATTTGGCGGTCATCTGGGGACCGATTGCGGGCGATGCGGCGCGGAAGCAGCCTGTCCCCCTGACCCTGGTGCCGCTGCCCGCGGAAGAGGATGGTATCCCGCTGGCCTTCAGCATTTCCCTGGGCATCCGTCCTCGTGAAACAGCATGGAAACACGAGTTGAACGCGCTGCTGGAACGGCTCGCGCCCCAAATCCTGACGATCCTTCAAAGTTATGCTGTGCCGTTGCTGGACATGAATGATCAACTGATCTTCGACGCGGACGGTTACCGCATCGATCAGTTTATCGCGTCCGTCCCTGCCACCGCCCCCGGCGCCACCACCGTCAACACCGGGAAGGTCGAGGCCCTGCGCGAGCAGGGTCATGTCACCCTGATCGATGTCATGCCCGCGCCGCCAAAGCCCGCCGGTCTGGGGCCGACCGACCTCTGGCTACCACCGCCGAGGCTCAACATCCCAGGCTCAGTGTGGCTCCCCAACATCGGCTATGGCCGACTCTCCGACGAACTCACCGCTTACTTGCAACGTCATCTGGAACGGCTGACCGGAGGTGACCACGGCCACCGGCTGATCGTCTATTGCCGTGCCGACTGCTGGATGTCCTGGAACGCCGCCAAGCGGCTGGCCGCCGCGGGCTACACCGCCGTCTACTGGTACCCCGACGGCGTCACCGGCTGGGAGGCTGCCGGGCTGCCGCTGGCGGTGAGCCGTCCGGTGCCGCCGGACTAAGGCGACCGCGACGATCGCGGTTCTTTTCCGCCAGTCGCACTCAAAGCTGAACGCTGACTGCTTTTTTACAATAGTCATGGTGGGTGCTAACGTACACTCGCCGGCCGCGGCAGCAAGAAAGCCAACCCGCCCAGCAGCAAGGTCGTACCGAGCACGAACAGGTGCAGGTTGACCGCTCCGGCAAGCGCGACACGGGGGTCCACCCCCAGAGGGACCAGCGCCGCGACCGCGGCCAGTTCATAGCTGCCGCTGCCGGCGATGCCGTGGAAGGGCAGGACGCTCGACAGTTCGGCTCCCATGACGCCGGCCATGACCCGCCAGAAATCGACCGGAACGAAATGCGCCAGCACGCTGGCGAAAGCGATGAACTTCAGCGTCCAGGTGACCGCCGTCCACAGATAGACCCGCCCGATCCGCCAGGGGTCGCGCGGGGCCGCCGCGGCGACCGTGCGCACCAACTGCCTGGCGCGCCCGCCCCCGGCGAGCCGCGGCGAGGTCCCCGCGCGGCTGATCAGGGCGAGCAGCGACAGTGCGCCGATCCAGGCCAGACCGGCCGCCCACCAGAACCAGCCGGGATCGCGCAAATACAGAATCAGGATGCCGATCAGACCCAGGAAGTGCATGTCCAGAATGCGGATCCACAGGAGCGCGGCGCCGGCATCCACTACGCCGTAGCCGAAATAGCGGCGCATCAGCCAGGGGAAGACCAGTTCTCCGGTGCGCATCGGCAGCAGATTGTTGGCCGCATTGTGCAGGATGGTGAGACGCAGCAGCGGCATGAACCGGCCGCTGAACCGCGGACTGAACCAGGCGGAGACGCGCACCGCCCGCACGCCATAGCTCAGTACCGCGAGCAGGACAAGCCAGGCGATCAGCGTCGGGGAGAAGGCGCGCCAGGGGGCGAGCAGCGGCACCCAGCCGACGGTGTAATGCACCGCGGCGATCAGGGCGACGAGCAGTCCGGCCCCGATGGCCCAATCTCGCGGCCGGCCGAGTCGCAGGGTCGCCGCAGCGCCGTCAGGAGGCTGCCGCGACTCGCCTGGGGTGACGTCCTGACTCAGCGGCGCCGTTGTTTCGGCGGATAAATCGGCGGCTCGCCCGGCGGGCGGGTCTTGAAGCGGCGATGCACCCAAAAATATTGCTCCGGCATGGTGTGGATTCGTGCCTCGATCACCTGGTTCATCCGGGCGGCATCGGCCCGCGGGTCGCCGCTCGGGAACGGCGTGAGGGGCGGATCGAAGATCAGTTCCAGCCCCTGGCCCCAGGGCAGATAGCGCGCGAAGGTCGGGATCACCAGGGCGCCGCTCATGGCGGCGAAGCGTCCGAGCATCGGGATCGTCGACGCCGCCACCCCGCAAAAGGGTACAAACAGACCACGACGCCCGGCATCCTGATCCGGCAGATAAAAGAAAGGAATCCCCTGTTTGATGACGCGCAGCAAACCGCGCAGGTCGTCGCTGCGCTCGATCGAGACACTGCCGTACTGGCGCCGCGCCCGTTTGACCTGCCAATCCACCACCGGATCGCGGATCTTCTGATACATATAGACCCCGGAATGGACCAGGCCGGTAAAAGCCGCCCCGCCCAGTTCCAGGCCCACGAAGTGCGGGACCAGCACGATCACCGGTCGCCCGGCGGCGATACAGTCGTCGATGCGCTCGCGATTGCGCACCCGCACCAGTCGCCCCAGGCGCGCCCGCGTGATGCCCCAGCCGACGCCCTGACTCAGGGCGGCGACCCCGAGCCAGCCGAAATGGGCACGCAGCACGCGCTCGCGCTCCTTGAGACCTGTCTCAGCGAGACAGAGCGCCAGATTGCGCCGTGCCACCTCGCGACGATCCGGCGCCAACAGATACCCGAGCCGTCCGAATCCCTGGCCCAGTGCCCAGAGCAGCGGGAACGGCAGGCGCCCCAGTGCATAAACGAGACCGACCGCCAGCCAGCTCGGCCAGTGGCGGGGGTGCCGGAGTCCGTTGCCATCACCCATTGCATGCGTACCTGACATCTGCAAAGCGTCGTTGCCTTAGTATTCGAACACGGCCTCGTCGATCCGCGCCACATAGGGCAGGCCGGCAAGGGCGTGGAGTATCTCCCGAAACCGGTCCTGATGGGTATTGCCGAGCACCAGGACCTGATCGGGCGTGCAGGCGATGCGCCCGCGGCTGCCCGGATGAAAGCGGGCGCTGGGGTCGATGGCGGCCACCTGGGCACGGAACGCGGGGCCATCCGGGATGCAGAATTCGTAGTCCAGGGCGCGCAGACCATCGGGCGGACCCTGCAGCCCGAACGCGTTCAGTCGGTTCATATCGAAACCGATCAGCGCCCCTGATCCGGCGCCCTCCCCCGCCGCCGCGCCGCTGAGCGGCACGATCAGTGCCAACACAAGGAACACTCGGCGTCGGCGCGATAAGTCACCCTGTCGCGTCTTGGAACCGTTCAGGAATAAGCGATGCACATCCATTCGGGAACGCCTTTGGTGTCTCGGTCGTTGTCGTTTTCATTGTCGTTGTCGTTGTCGAGACGATGATACCGGCCTTGATCATAAACCCGGCGACCGCGCGCTCTGCACGGTCGCCGGTGCGCACGGTCGCCGGTCCGCACGGTCGCCGGTCCGCACAGCGGACCCTACAGGTCACGATGTTACCGTAGGGTCCGCTGTGCGGACCGTCCGCTTCCGCCAGCCAACCTTGTTCTCGTTACCTAGTATTCATCTGCTTCCCTTGCCTATCGCTCGAACTTGTAGAAGATGTCCCCGCCCGGATTCTCCCCGGTCTCGGTCTGAAGTTCGATGTTGCGGCTCCAGTCATACCGCAGCTTTACCGCGTCCTTGCGGTCGCCGATGCCGCTCTCGTATTCCACGAACAGTTTGGGCGCCACATAGGTCCCGACCGCGACCGACTGGTCCTCCGGACCCGCATCACTACGGGGCGCGATCCCGGTCAGGAGGTACTTGGTGATTTCCGCCTGGCTCAGGTTCGGATCACTGTCCGAGAAGAACGCGAGTTTCGGCTTGCGGATGTTCCCGAGGACCCGCACGCCGGCACTGGCGTTGCCGCTCTCGCGCTGGGCCTGGAGCAGCAGCCCCGGGTTGCCGATGGGCGTCATGGCATAGACCAACCGCCCCTGCTCGATGGTCAGGGGGGCGCCGATTTCGGCGCCCAGACCGAACCCGGCGGAGAAGCGGTAGATCCCGTCCACGATCGCCAGTTGACCATCCCCCAGCATCTCCTTCCCCGGGGCCTGCACCACCCGCAGGTCGCCGGCCAGCCGACCGCGCACCCCAAAGGCGTCGAGCGTCACGTTGTCACCGAGCTTCAGACGCAGATCGATGTCGATCGGAAACGGTGGTTTTGCCGCTCCGGCCTGATCGACCAGCACCACGTCCGGCGATGCCGAGACCGTACCCGCCGGGATGGCGCGCGGCCGGATACGCGCCTCCGGGACACTGATCTCACCCGAAACGCGGGCGCCCGGCGGTGTCGAATCGACCTGGATACGCGGCGACACCAGGGCGAAATACTCTTTGGTGTCGGCCACCTTGAGCCGATCACCCGCGATCAGAAAGCGGCCGGCCAGACCCGCGGGACCCAGTCGCGCGTCCCCGCTCAGTTCCAGCCGTCCGCCGCCGATTTGCCCCTGACCCTGCAGATCGATACGCTCGATGCTCGAGGCCAGCAGATTGATGTTCAGATCGGCGACCTTGAGCCCGATCAGCGGCACCTCGGCGCCGAACTGACGCAGTGCCGCATTCCCTTTGACCCCGGGTTTGCCCAGGGTCCCGCCCCACGTCAGGTCGGCAGCGATGCTCCCGGTCACCCCGGTCAGGTCCGGCACCAACCGGCCCAGGCGCGCCAGCCCGTCGATCTTGGCCTTGAGGCCGCCGCGCAGCGGCTGATCCGGCCGCGCCGGATTGTCCAGCCGCCAGCCCGGCAACTGCGCCGATGCGCTGACCTCACCCAACCCCTTGAGCGGCAACGCGAGACGCCCCCCCAGGCCCTTGGCGCCCGCGTCCAGGGTCAGACGGGTCTTGGAGAAATCCAGCACCTCCGATCGGCCCCCGCCCAGGATCAGGCGGATGCGCCCGTCGGGAACCGCAGCGACCAGATTGCCGGTGAGCACCGGCCCCGCGGCCTGGAAACGGCCCTTGATCTGCGCCGCGCCTTCGGCACGCTGGTTCTCGGACAACAGGCCCTGGAGCAACTCGAACCCGAGCTTGTCCAGGTCGATATCAGCCGTCCACTGGCCCGCGGCGGTCTGGTTGAAGCCGACACAGCCCCCCGAGCCTTTGCCGTTGCGCAGACACAAGGGTCCGGCGGCCATCCTGGGGCCGGCGAGCGCGATCGGCATGGTCTTTTGCAACCGCCAGTTGCCATAGGGCTGACTGTCCAGATCGAGCCGGGTCAGCGCCCCCTGGTAAGTGCCCTGATCCTTGAGCCCGCCGTTGGCCTCCAGCCGGACCGCCAGTGGTGCGCCCGTCAAGGCGACGCTCAGACGATGGTTCGGCAGACTGCCGTCGCCGCGCACCTTGAGACTGTCCCACCGCAAGGCCCCGACCGCCAGGTCGGTTCCATCGAGTTCGACCTTGAGCGGCCCCGTGGGGGACAATGCCAGATCCAGGTTTCCGGTCAGACCGGCCATGCGCTGGCCGCCCGCTTCAACGTCCTTGGCGCTCAGGTCCATCCGCACCCGCGGGGCCTTCACCGTTCCCTCGACCTGGCCCTTGGCCTGGACGCTGCCCTTGGCCTGCGGCAGCAGACTGGCCAGATCGGGCGAGGCGAATTCGACACGCAGGTCGAGTGTCTCGCCCGCCAAGGTGCCGTCCACCCGCGCCATGCTGGGACCCGAGGACGCGGTGACGCCCTCCACGCGCAGCGTCCCGGCCGCCATGCCGACCTGGCCGGTCGCGGCGATGGGATAACCCCGCAGGGTGCCCTGTACGCCCTCCAGCGCCGCCGTGAGGGTTGGTCCCTTGGCTTCCAGCGCGCCCTGCGTCCGGATCCGGCCGTCGATGCGGCCCGGCCACGCGGGCGCATAGGCCCCTGGGTCGATCCCGCTGGCCGTCAGATCCGCCTCCCAGGTGACCTTGGGGTCCCAGCCAACGCGGGCGCGGCCCTCGATGCGGCCATTCAAGGCATCCAGCCGCAGGGTCTCGATCACGGAGCCCTGACCATCGCCCGTGCCGCCGACGGACAGCCGCGCGGGCGGCAGCCCCGGCCCCTGGGAACTGGCCAACAGATCATAACCAAAACCGCCGAGCCCACCCTTGCTGTCCAGCGCGAGGCTGATCCGGTCATCCAGGCCCGGAACCAGGCCGACCGGGTTCAGGTCCTGGCCGCGCAGCTTCAGGTCCCAGGTGAGCGCGGGCGCCCAGGCGAGGTCGCCGCCGACCTCCAGGGTGCCGCCCAGGGTCTTCAGCACCAGTGCGGCGATGCGCGTGCCCGTGGTGTTCCCGCTGCCCTTGAGGTTCAGGTCGGTCGCCGGGAACCCGGGGCCCTCGACCGCGGCGGCGACGGCATAGTCATAAGCATCGAAGGTGCCTGAGGCGTCCAGACGGCCGCGCGGGGCCGCGGTCACCAGCGCGCCGGAGAGCGGCCAGCGCAGCCGCTCCCAGGCACCCTTGAGCTGGAAAGTGCCGGGGTTCGGTTTGAGGTCCAGACCGCCCTCGGCCTTGAACACCGCCCCGGAAACCGACTCATGCAGTTGCAGCGTGCGCAGCGCCAGCGCCCGGTCCTTCCAGGCCGCGTCCAGCTCAGCCTCGAGCCGACCGAAGTCAGGCAGGTTCAGCGCCTGGGCCTCCAGCGTGCCGGTCAGGGTCGCGGCATCCAGGTCACCGCGGGTTTCCAGGCGCCCGCGCACCGCCACCTCCGGGGCTCCCGCCTGAAAGTCCGGCACCCGCACGTCCTTGATCTGGAGCAGACCCTCCCAGTTCGGCCGCCCGAGCAGATCCTGGACCTGGGCATCCCATTGAACTTGCGCCGAGCCGTTCAGGTCGACCTGCATGACGAGCCGCTGGAAGTCGCCGCTGAGCTGGCCCCGACCCTTGATTTGCGCCGCCGCGGCCAGGCCCAGGTCCCAGTCCAGGCGCAAGTCCAGTGGATACTGATCCCGCAATTCCATGCGGCCCTCGACACGCGCCGCGAGCCGGGGTTCCGACAGGTCGAGTTCCAACCGCAGGAGGTCCAAGTCACTGCCCGTGAGTCCCCCCGCCAACAGGGCGCGATCCAGGACAAAGACGGGCACCAGGCTCCCCCGCTGTAACACCCGCAACCGCTCCACCAGGACCTCGTCGATCGCGATCCGAATCGGCAGGCCAATCTGCGGCAACGCAATGGGCTGTGGTTCGCGCTCCTGACCGGGGACGGTGACGATATCCAGGTCGCGCGCGACCAGCCGGGCGACCCGCAAGGTGCCGCCGAAAACGCTCAGCGGCGACCAGTCCAGATCGAGACTGCCCAACCGCAGATCCAGGTCGGTGAGATGCACCTCCAGATCCTCGAGATGCAGCCGCCCCAGGACCCGACCCTCCACCGTGCCGACGCTGATCACGCCGGTGGCCAGATCCTGGGCGAGCCCGAGCGCGGCACGCAGGCCCGGCTGGGTGCCGAGCACCAGCAGCAACACCAGCAGAACCACCAGGACAAGCTGGACGACCAAGCCGCCGAGCAGGCGCAGCGAGCGAATCAGCGGACGGCGCCGCCAGCGTGCCGGGGTCGACGGGCCGGCCGCGACCGCGGCGGCTTGGCCGGCGTCAGTCATGGGCGCCGACCCGGTGACTGGAGTCGAAGGCTCAAGGCTCTAACCCCAGGGCACGCAACCGCTCGGCCAACTGTTCAGCACGCGCGTGTTCCTGCTCGGCACGCGCACGCTCCTGCTCGGCACGCGCACACTCCTGCTCGGCACGCGCACACTCCTGCTCGGCACGGGCACACTCCTGCTCGGCACGGGCACGCTCCCGCTCGACACTTTCGCGCGCCAAACGCGCTTGCGCAGCCGCGTCCTCCGCCCTGGCGGTCGCCTGCGCGGCACGCGCCGCCTCATCACGCAGCCGCGCGGCCAACTCGACTGAAGTCAAGAACGGCTGCCCCTGGGGATCAAAGATCTCCAACGTCTCGCCGCTCAAGGCAAAGCGGATACCCAGCCGCGGGCTGACCCAGCCCTTCAGATGCGACATCCGCCGCAGCCGCCCCTCCCGGCGCAGCCAAATCTCCAGCGTGTTGGGCGAGGGATCATAGACGTAGTACTCCTCAACCCCATAGGCATCATAGAAAGCCAGTTTGTCGGCCATCTCCTTGACGCTGTTGGCCGGAGAGAGGACCTCAAAGACCACCTGCGGCGCAATACCGCCCTCTTCCCACTGTTTGTAGGAGCCGCGGCGACCCTTGGGCCGCCCGATGGCGACCATCACGTCCGGGGCCACCGGCCCCGTGATCCGACGGTCGGGAACCGGATACCAGAAGAGATCCCCGGCGACGAAGACCTGCGGGTCCTGCGCAAAGCGGATCTCGAGATTCTCCTTGATCTTGACCAGCCACTCATACTGCTCGGTATTCTCCGCCATGGGCTCGCCGTCGCTCTCCGGATAAGGATCATCGGGGTCGAAATGTGCCAGCGGATTCATCGCCGCGGTCCTCCTCTGGGGGTTGGCGTCAGTCGGAAGTGTAACCCAAGGCCGTAACCCGTAGGATGCGGTGAGGAACGAACCGCATCGCAGGTCGCGCCGTCGGTGATGCGGTTCGAGTACTCACCGCATCCTACGCGTTTACGCGTGGCGAAACGTGCGGGACCGGGCGGGTTACCGCTCATAATTAATATTGCTGAAAGAGTACACGTATCCTTATCAAATCCGGTTATCGTAAGCAGTGACAGCTCATAGGATCCAGTTGCCTAAGCGAACCCGAACACCCATGCCCACCCCGCGTCTACTCTATGTCGCCGGCCTGCCGCGCGCCGGCTCCACCCTGCTGTGCCAGTTGCTCGGCCTGCACCCGCAGATCGATAGTTGCGGCTACAGCTCCCCGCTCTGCCAGATTCTGGTCCAATTACGCCACCAGTGGAGCGACAATGAGTTCCTGCTGGCCCAACTGGATCAGGACTTCGCGCGTGCCTATGCGCGCCTGCCGCGCGCCTGGCAGGGCTTTGTCGGCGGCTGGTTCGCCGCCACCGAGCGCCCCTGGGTGGTCGATAAGAACCGCGGCTGGCTGGCGCAGATCGAAACCCTCCAGGCGGTCGACCCGGAGTTCCGCATGCTGGTGTGCGTGCGCGAGTTGGGGCAGATTCTCGGCTCCATCGAGGCCCAGCACGCCAACACCCGCCTGCTCGACTTCCCCGACCACCTGGCGCACCTCTCGCGCTATGCCCGCGCCGATAAACTGCTGGGGGCCGACGGGCTGATCGGCGGCCCGCTCAAGGCCATCGAGGCCCTGCAGGACGTGCCGACGGCCTGGCAGGCGCAACTTTACTATGTCGTCTTCGAGCACCTGATGGCCGAACCGCTGACGGTCATGCAGGACCTCCATCGCTGGCTGGGTTTGGCGCCCGTGCCCTTCGACCCGGACCACCTGCCGGTGCAGCCCCACGAAAGCGACAGTCACTACCGCTGCAAATATCCGCACCGCACCTTCAGCCGTCTGCAACCGCCGGCCCCCCACCCGGTGCCGCCGCGCATCGCCCGCGAACTGCAACGCCAGTTCGGCGATTTCTACCGCACCTTTTATCCCGGCCTCGTCAACCCGCCATCGGAGGCGTCCTCATGAAGATCCCGCGCCCGGCTCCCCGTCCCCTGACCCTGGCCGTCGCCCTGGCCCTGAGCGGCCCGGCGGCCCAGGCGGCCGTCGATTGTTTGGTAACCGAGCCCACGGACGACGGCACCGGCGCCACGTCCGGCAGCCTCAGTTGGGCGATCATGACCGCCAACAACGGCAGCGCGCCGAATGACCCCTACCCGTCCGGCCACCCTGGCGGCGGCTGCACCGGCGACACCATCACCCTGACCACCGATGTCACGGTCACCGGGGTGATGAAACGCCTGATCGACTCCAGCCTCACCCTGCAAAGCGACGGGGCGATTCGCACCCTCAGCGGCGGCGACACCTACCGCCCGCTGTTCGTCAAGTCCGGGACGGTGACGGTCAAAAACCTGAACCTCGCTAACGGCAAGGCGCAGGGCGGTGGTGGCAGCTCCGGAGGCGGCGGGGCCGGCTTGGGTGGCGCCCTCTTCGTCTATGGGGGAACCGTGACGGTGGAGCAGGTCGCCCTGACCGGCAACACGACGGTGGGGGGACTCGGGGCCCCCGGTGGCGGTCATATGGGCGGCGGCGGGATGTTCGGCCGATCCAACTGGGGAGGCGGCGGCCTGTTTGGCGACGCTGGCGGCGGGAGCGGCTTTGACGGCGGCTACGGCGGTACGGGTGCCTACGGCGGTCGCGGTGGCACCGCCGCAACCCCGGCCGGCTTCGGCGGCGGCGGCTACGGTGGTGGCGGCGGCGGCGCTGGCTTCGGTGGCGGCGGCGGTTACAGTCAGGTGCGCGGCGGCGGCTTCGGCGGCGGCGGCTTCGGCGGCGGCGGCGCTTACAATCAGGTGAGCGGCGGCGGCAGCGGCGGCTTCGGCGGCGGCGGCGCTGGCCCTCGCGGCGACGGCAGCAGAGGCGGCTTCGGTGGCTTTGGCGGCGGCAACGGTTTCGCTTGGTATGGCGGCGCCGGCGCCGGCCTCGGCGGGGCTATTTTCGTCAAGCGCGGCAGCCTGGCTCTGAAACAGGTGAGTTTCATCGGCAATAACGCCGTCGGGGGCACCACCGGCGGTGGTGCCGGTGCCGGCGTCGGCCAAGGCGGCGCCCTGTTCATCTGCACTCCCGACCTGGACAGCGACAACACCGCCGCGGGCGCCCGGGGCGGCTGCTCCGGGAGCATCGACCTGGCCAATACCTACGGCGTCACCTATAGCGGCAACACGGCCGCCGACGGCAACCCGGACCTATTCTGGACACAAAACGCTTGCGGCCTTGGCATTAGCCTTCCGACCGCTCAATGGCAAATGCTCGCCACCCCCTGCGTGCCCGCGGCTGCCGGCACGGTCGAGAGCACCTTCGGCAATGCCCTCACCGATGGGGTGAATCTGAGCGCGCTGCAATACGGCCTCCCCGTGACCGGCTGGTCGATGTACACCCGCAATCCGGCGACCATGCGCTACGTCCTGCAAGGAACGGCGAGCGCCGTCACCCCCGGCACCGGCTACTGGCTCAAGACCCTCACGGCACCGGTCAACAACCAGTTGGTGGTGCTGGACGGGACCGCCACGCCGGCCACCGTAGTCCCGGCGGACGGCTGCGCCTCCGCCAACGGCTGCCGGGCCATCACGGTCAGCACCGCCTCCGGCACCAACCGCTACAACCTGGTCGGCAACCCCTTCCCCTACAATGTCGACTGGGCGCAGGTGCGGGTGCGCGTCGACGGGGCGGTCTATACCCCCAGCCAGGCCGCCGGCGTGGCCGCGAGCGGCAACGCCAGTCCGCCCGTCCTCGGCAACCAGATCTGGATCTGGAACGGCACCAGCTATGACACCTGGTCCGATACCTCGGTCCCCACGCCCGGCAACCTGCAGTATTTCAAGTCGTTCTGGGTCAACGTGCTACCCGGGGCGGCGGGCAAGACGGTGGAACTGCTGATCCCCGCCGAGCCGAGTTCCCATGCCCAGGTTGCCCCACGCCGGCCCTGGTATCAGGGCGTGCTGGACTGGGTGATACCCCCGGCCGCCGCGGCGAGCCTGGCCGCCGTCCCCGACTGGTATGTCCGCCTCACGGTGGACAACCCCGCTACCGGTTGGAAAGACCACAACACCGTGCTCGGTCAACGCCAGGGCGCCCGGGCCGGCTTCGACCCCACCGATCTGATCGAGATGGCCCCCTTTGCCTCGCCCTATCTGACGCTGGTGTTGCCGCACCCGGAGTGGGGCGCCAAGGCCGGGGACTATGCCAGCGACTTCCGCCCGGCGGACGGCCAGCCGGCCACCTGGACGCTGGAGCTGCGCGCCGACCCGGTCGGCTCCCAAGTGGTGCTGCACTGGGCGGGCGACCCGGCCATCCTGCAGCGCTCGGAGCTGATCGACAGTCAGACCCGCCGCACCATCGTCCCGACCGACCCCAACTACCGCGACGGCTATCCGGTGACCCTGACCGGCAAGACGCGCCGCTTCGTCTGGCGCTATCTGGGCCGGTAATCACCCGCAACACCACGGCCGGGACTCCAAGCCCCGGCCGCCACGCACCCCGCATTAAAGAACGAGACCCGCGCCATGCCCAGCCCCCACGCCTCCCAGACCCCGACCGTCCCAGCCGCGACCGACGACGTCGACGCCGCCCGCCGCGCGGCCCTCGCCACACTCGGCGCCCTGGCCGCCTGGACTCCGCCGACCATCATGACGCTACTGTTGTCGTCGCGTGCCTCGGCGGAATCGACAGTGCCCCTACCGCCTTGAGGTGTCGGCGCACGACGACCTGTCACCTAAAGTCGCCCCGACACGTCGGTCGATCGTTTACTGATGGGGCCGGGCCGCGCGCTCAGACGCCGCCGCGGCCCGCACCCAAGGCTCAAGGCTCCAGCCCCAGGGTACGCAACCGCGCGGCCAGTTGCTCGGCACGCGCCGCCTCATGACTGTGCAGACCGGACGCGGAGCGCCCGCACTTGCTCCCACGCAGGAGCGTGGGAGCCAGAATGGCTTAACTTAACGGCATTGACGCAGGAGCGTGGGAGCGAGCGAACGGCAGGGCGGCAGGCTCACCGTCGGCGGTGGCGTCACCGCTATCGCTTCGCCAGCCGCGCACTCGGGCCTTGATCAGCGTTCCGGGCGCAAGAATTAAGACTCGTAACGCGGCTCAGGCGTCCCGGTCGGGCGGCCGGGCGGACAGCAGGGCCTGGAGCCGTGCGATCTCGGCCAGCGCCGCCGCTTTCTCTTGGAGCGCGGCGTCTTTCGCCAGGAGCGCGGCCTCCGCTGTCTGCCGCTCAGTCTCTTTCGCCTGCTGTTCAATCGCCCGCGCGGCCCGTTCCTCTGCCAGCGCTTGCTCCAACGCCTGCTTGTCCTGCTCCAACGCCCGCGTTGTCTGCTCCAACGCCCGCGTTGTCTGCTCCAATTCCTGCTGGCGCCGTTGGATGGAAGCCTGCACGCGCAGGTAATGCTGCCGCGCCTGATAGGCGTCGTAGGCGCGCTCTTTCTCGGAGAAGGCCTTCAGGGTGCTCATGGCTTGCCTCATTTCGATGGTTTGCATCCAGCCGGGGAGTTGGTCGGCGTCCAGGCGCTCGCCCTCCTTGAAGAAGCGCAGCCAGCGCTGTTCCTCGGTGGCGACCTCGGTCGCGGCGAACTTGCCCAGTTCGAACAGGCTGATTCCGCCGTGGTCGAGGAAACTGCGGCCCCGCTCGTCGCGCAGCCGGTAGCGGTGGGCATAGGCCGGGTCATCCGGCAACAGGGTCTCGCCCAGCAGCCAGATGGCATAGGTCGGGCGCAGCGTGCCGTAGTCCGCACCGCTTTGCAGTTGCTGGCTGTAGAGATCGGCCCAGGTATAGAGGATGCGCGCCGGCAGATCGGCATGCAGCAGCAACTGGATCTCGACCTGATAGAAGCGGCCCTGCGCGTCACGCGCTTTGACATCGACGATGCTCAGTTTGTCGCCGAGGAATTCCCGCGCGTTGTAGGGGTCGAGGATCTCGACCGTGCTCACCGGGGCCGGCAACTCGCGGCCCAGCAGCGCATTGAGGAAATGAATCAACAGCGCGCGATTGTCCTCCGACCCCAGCAGGGCCTTGAACACACAGTCGATCTTGGGGTCGATGGGGTGGCGCATGGGGAAAGTCTAGCACGATCGGGGCGGCGGACCGGTACGGGGCGGGAACGGACGCGTCGCGCCGCGGGCGGCGAGATTGTCAAGCACCGCTGATTCCACTTTCCCTATAACGTCGACTGGGCGCAGGTGCGGGTGCGCGTCGGCGGCGCGGGCGGGCGGGGCGGTCTATACCCCCAGCCAGGCCGCCAACGTGGCCGCGAGCGGCAACGCCAGTCCGCCCGTCCTCGGCAACCAGATCTGGATCTGGAACGGCACCAGCGATGACACCTGGTCCGATACGTCGGTCCCCACGCCCGGCAATCTGCAGTATTTCAAGTCGTTCTGGGTCAACGTGCTGCGCGGGGCGGCGGGCAAGACCGTGGAACTGCTGATCCCCGCCGAGCCGAGTTCCCATGCCCAGGCCGCCCCACGCCGGCCCTGGTATCAGGGCGTGCTGGACTGGGTGATGCCCCCGGCCGCCGCGGCGACCCCGCCCACCGGCCCCGACTGGTATGTCCGCCTCACGGTGGACAACCCCGCCACCGGTTGGTACGACCACAACACCGTGCTCGGCCAACGCCAGGGCGCCCGGGGCGGCTTCGACCCCACCGATCTGATCGAGATGGCCCCCTTTGCCTCGCCCTATCTGACGCTGGTGTTGCCGCACCCGGAGTGGGGCGCCAAGGCCGGGGACTATGCCAGCGACTTCCGCCCGGCGGACGGCCAGCCGGCCACCTGGACGCTGGAGCTGCGCGCCGACCCGGTCGGCTCCCAGGTGGTGCTGCACTGGGCGGGCGACCCGGCCATCCTGCAGCGCTCGGAGCTGATCGACAGCCAGACCCGCCGCACCATCGTCCCGACCGACCCAAACGACCGCGACGGCGATCCAGTGACCCTGACCGGCACGACACGCCGCTTCGTCTGGCGCTATCTGGGCCGCTAAGCGCCCGCGATATCGCGGCCGGAACCACAGGCCCCGGCCGCCACTGACCACTCACTCAAGACTGGGGCCCGTGCCATGCCCACCCCCCAGGACCCCCAGACCCAGACCGTCCCGGCCGCGACCGACGATGTCGACGCCGCCCGCCGCGCGGCCCTCGCCACACTCGGCACCCTGGCCGCCTGGACCCCGCCGACCATCATGGCGCTGCTGTTGTCATCGCGTGCCTCGGCGGAATCGACGGTGCCCCCACCGCCGTCTTGAGGTGTCGGCGCACAACGACTCGCCATCGCTATCCGTTTTCGCCAACCGCGCACTCGACTGGGTGGTCTAACCACGTAAGATCAATGCGCTACGACTCGTAACTCCGCTCAGGCGTCCCGGTCGGGCGCGGCGTGCCGTAGTCCTCGCCGCTTTGCAGTTGCTGGTTGTAGAGATCGGCCCATGCATAGAGGATGCGGCCTTGATCATCGTTCCGGCCAGCGATGGTCATTTGGAGTCCAAGGCTGAAACCTTGGACTCCGGGCGTCGACACCGCGGCGGCCCGCAACCCCAGGAGACTCAAGGCTCCAACCCCAGCGCCCGTAACCGCTCGGCCAGCCGCTCCGCACGCGCGTGCTCCTGCTCGGCGCATTCGCGCGCCGACCGCGCTTGCGCGGCCTCCTCCTCCGCCCTGGCGGTCGCCTGGTCCGCCCTAGCGGTCGCCCGCGCGGCACGCGCTGCCTCATCACGCAGCCGCGCGGCCAACTCGACTGAAGTCAAGAACGGCTGCCCCTGGGGATCGAAGATCTCCAGCGTCTCGCCGGTCAACGCAAAGCGGATACCGAGCCGCGGGCTGACCCAGCCGTTCAGGTGCGACATCCGCCGCAGCCGCCCCTCCTGGCGCAGCCAAATCTCCAGCGTGTTGGGCGCGGGATCATAGACGTAGTACTCATCAACCCCATAGGCATCATAGAAGGCCAGTTTGTCGGCCATCTCCTTGACGCTGTTGGCCGGAGAGAGGACCTCGAAGACCACCTGCGGCGCAATACCGCCCTCTTCCCACTGTTTGTAAGAGCCGCGGCGGCCCTTGGGCCGACCGATGGCGACCATCACGTCCGGGGCCACGGGCCCCGTGATCCGACGGTCGGGAACCGGATACCAGAAGAGATCCCCGGCGACGAAGACCTGCGGGTCCTGTGCAAAAAGGATCTCAAGATTCTCCTTGATCTTGACCAGCCACTCATACTGCTCGGTGTTCTCCGCCATGGGCTCGCCATCGCTCTCCGGATAGGGATCGTCGGGGTCGAAATGGGCAAGAGGATTCATCGCCGCGGTCCTCCGCTGGGGGTTGGCGTCAGTCGGAAGTGTAACCTAAGGCCGTCACCCGGAGGATGCGGTGAGGAACGGACACTTGCCCAGTTCGCACAGGCTGATCCCGTCGTGGTCGCGCAACCCGCGGCCCGGCGCGTCGCGCAGCCGGTCACTCACAAATCCGGCCCGATGATGAAGTGCAGCCGCGCCGGCGGAAGGCCCCAATTGCTTGGTCCCTGATCCTTGGTCAGTGCGAAGGCCACGGCCAACCGGACCTGACCGATGGGCGAACGCCACGCGACCTGCAGGCCGACACTCTGCTCGTATTCCAGCGCATAGTCCGGGTCGAAGGCATTGCCGAAGTCGGTGAACACGGCGGCACTCCAGTTGCCTTTGAGTTGCCGCTCCAGTTCCAGGCTACCCACGGCCAGGAAGCGGCCGCCGATCGTCTCGTCGGTGAGCGGGTCGTTCGGGCCCAACGCGTCGTAGCCCCAACCGCGGATCGACTGATCGCCGCCGGCATAGAAACGCCGACTGGCCGGCAGATCGTCCAGGCTGTCGGCCCAGGTGGCACCCAGATCGCTGCGAACGATAAGACGGTACTTGCTCGACAGGCGCCTGATCCCTTTGAAGTCGAGGACGCCGCTCAGGTAGGACGTTGGTGAAAGGAGCCCCCCGACCGAACCAAGCATCGTGTATTTGAGACGGTAACCCTTGCTGGTGTAAAGCGGATCATCGGCGACCGTCTTGGCCCAGGATACATTGGGGACCAGCTCGCTGACCTGGTCCGTCTCCACCTCATTGATGGTGAAGTCTTCGTAGCGGTAGTCGATGCCCAGATCGCGCCGCCAGCCACCCGGGGTGACAATCGATTGGCCGAAGTGGACCAGGCCGATCCAGCCGGCGCGGGTGGTCGTATCGTAATAGGTAAAGTTCGGGTTGATCCGCAAATAATCACGTCGGGGGTTGGCGATCGGTATCCGGTAGTCGAAGTTGAACTGCGACAGGGCCGGGGACAGACTCAGCAGACTGCGAAAATTGTGCCCCCACTGGTTCAGGTAACGACGGCGCCAGTCCATGCTGACGCGCGGACCGATATCGGTGGCAAAACCCGCGCCCACCCGAAACTTGTTCGCCTGATTGCGCTGCGCGATCACCTCGATCGGCACCACCAGACTCTCCCCCGTCGGGTCCTGGTGCGGGACGATCTCAACCTTGCCGTAGTATTCAGTGCCCAGCAGGCGCGATTGCAGGCTCACCAGCCGGTCGGGGTTGTAGACCTCCCCCGGTTTGAAACGCACATAGCGGCGCAGCAGGTCATCGGCCAGCAGATCCTGGGTGAAGGTCACCGGGCCGAAGACATAGCGGGGTCCGGTCTCGAGCGCCAGATCGACGACGGCCCCGTTGGTGACCGGATCGACCAGGACCTGATGGCGCACCAGCGCGTAGTCCAGGTAACCCTGAGAGGATGCAGCTTGACGCAACTCAGCCTTCGCCTGCTCGTACTGACTGTGCAGCAGCACGTCGCCGACCTTCATCGGGAAGGTCTTGGGAAAGGCCGGATTGTCCGCCCCAGGGCCGGTCACCTGGTAATTCACCGCGGTGATCTTGACCGGGGCGCCGGGGTCCACCCGGTAATCGGCGATCCAGGCGCCGACGGGATCGGCCGGCGGGGTCAGGCTGTCCTGAATCTGCACCCGATAGAGTCCAAAGGGGATCAGTGCCGCGCGGATCTGGTCCGGGGCCAGGCGGTGCAGGGCCTGCAGCCGCGGTTCGGTCAAGGCCGCGTCCTTGCGCTCCTGATAAATGGCGAGTTGAGCGAGCACATTGGACTGCTGCTCGCCCGCCAAGCCCTGCACCCGGACGTCCAGCTTGAGTGCCGCGGCCTCGCCGGTCGCCAACAGTGAACACAGCACCATCAGCGAGCAGAACAGCCGGCGCCGGCCCGACCGCGCGACAGTCGGGCCGGTTGGAGACAGCAAAACATTCCGACAACTCAAGGATCGGCAGCGAGCCGGTTTCAAATCCGCCACGGACTGCGCTCCGGATGAGACAGTCCCTCTATGGTAACAACTTCCGGCCCTGCCGCCACTGTTGAAAACTCAAGGTGCGATACGCTTTGCTGCTGATGTAGGTCATGAGATTTCGCAGACGGTAGAAACCCACCACCGAGTCGACCCGCAAGACCTCCCGCCCGCGCTCGTCGAAGAATAGGATCGACGGCGCGTAGAAGAGTCCGAGTTCAGCCGCCCAATCCCGCGCCGTCATCGGCTTACCCGCGGGCGTCACCACTGGGGTCGCCGAGCGCAGATCGAGCTGCACGCTGTCGAGATCGGCGAACTGACGCCTGATGGCCTCATCCCGCAAGGATTGACCATGTAGGACATCGCAGCCATGGCAATCGCCCTGCTCGAAAAAGACCGCGAGCGGCCGCTCGCTCGGGTAACGGCGGTCCAGGTTGTAGGGCGGTGGCGCGAAGAACGACTCGTCATTGAGGTCGCCCTCGTCGAACACCATGCGATTGTCCCCGCGGGCCAGATAGTCGCGGAAGGACTCGCGCTGATGATGGCCATCCGCCACATACTCCAGGGCGGCACGAAACTGGTAGGGCGGGTAATAGCCGCGCAGACGCAGGGCCACCTTACCCGCGGCATCGTAGAAAAGGATGGCAGGGGTGAAGTTGGTCTGCTCGCGCTCGGCCAGGGCGCGCTCGGTCAGCCGCTCCCCGCCGATATCAGTCACCTCGTCGATGCCCCACACATCGATGGCGACCACATCGAAGTGCTTGCGGGTGTACTCGACGATGTCCGGAGACCCAAAATTCACCGTCATCAGCTTGTGGCAATAAGCGCAGCGGGGCTGGCCGAAGTAGACCATGAGGCCCTGCTTGCCGGCCGCCACGGCCGCCTTCAAATCCGCGTCGAGGTCGAGAAAGCTCGCCTTGAACCAGGCCGGGTGATCCAGCGGCTCGGCCCGCGGGGTGTCATCGAAACCGTAGACATCCTCGACTGCCATGGCGTCCAACGCGACATCTGCCCCCGCGACACCCCCTAAGAGCAGACCAGCGCAGACCAACACCGCGGCCGGTAAAATTGAACACAGCATTCAGGACCTCCGATCAATTCGAGTCGCACAGACTCGCTGACTAGACTCACTGAACAACGCTGATATAGCCGTCGGACGTAATCACCAAACGTAGGGGCGGGTTTTACACCCGCCCCTACACGGGTGGCTGTCCGGATATCAGGTACGAAGGCGATATCACCAGCGTTGACCGAAAGAAACCAGGTGCCCGGAAGACCTCGCGGGCTAGAGCGGGGCGGCAGCGCCCCGGGGGAACTCGACCTTGTCGTAGACCTCGGCCAGCGGCAGTTCGGTGTCGAACGGCGTCAATGGGATCACGTCGCGCTGGTTGGTGTAGGTCGAGAGCAGCCAGTCACCGCCGGGCTGGCGCAGGAAGTACTCGGCGGCGACCCGCTGCTGGGACAGCAGCAGGTAGGCGCGCAGGCTGGGTAACGACCGGTAATAGCCGAACTTGTCACCGCGGTCAAACGCCTCGGTACTGTCGGAGAGGACCTCGACGATGAGGCCGGGATTGGTGATGACATCCCGGCGGTCGTCCCAGAACTGCCGCGCTCCGCAGACCGCCATGGCGTCCGGATAGTTTGGACTTCGGTTGAAGGGACATGGCGCAAGTTCCTGGTCAGGGCGACGTAGGAAGTACCGGACGGTGGCGATCAGGGTGTAGACCCTGAGCCCCAGCGGCCCCGGCCGACTCGCGGGCAAGGAAACGCTCGGTCAGATAGAGCGCGGCGATCGAGCGGGATTCGTCGAAATCCTCGCGGGCCAGCAGCGCATCGAGATGATCGAGACGCCAGGGAACGACTTCGATCAGCTCCGGCTCATCCCCCGGCAGACGGCTCGGATAGAGACCGCGGGCGAGCACGATCAGGCTGCGGTGCCCGATGTACCCCGGCACCAGCGAGACCCGACCGAGCGCCTGCAGGTCACGCGCGGCATAGCCGGCCTCCTCCTGACATTCGCGATTGGCGGCGGCCAATGGGTCCTCGCCGGGCTCGACGATGCCCTTGGGCAGCCCCAGTTCATAGCGGTCACTCCCGGCCCCATACTCGCGGATCAAGAGCAAGGTATGGGCATCCAACAGCGGTACGATCAGCACCGAATCGGACCCGCCGGGGATGCGCTCGTAGGTCCGCCGGCTGCCGTTGGCGAACTCCAGATCCACTTCCTCGACGCGGAACAGGCGGCTCTCGGCGACCAGTCGCCGGGCCAGAATCTTGGGCTTTGCAGACACGCGGGTGGCTCCGTTAAGCTCGCCCGGACGCGGGGCAGCGCACCGCGCGGGCCTGAACATCAATCTGCATGACGACCGGGGGCAAGGCCATCACCATGATCGATTGGGACGCTATCGACAACTGTTTTCTGGACATGGACGGCACCTTGCTGGACCTGCATTTCGATAACCACTTCTGGCGGGAACACGTCCCCCGGCGCTACGCCGAGGCGCGCGGGCTGACCCTGGACGCGGCCAAAACCGAACTGCGCGGACGCTACCGTGACCGCGAAGGGACGCTCAACTGGTACTGTATCGACCACTGGAGTCAGGAACTCGGCCTCGACATCGCGCTGCTCAAAACGGAAGTGGACCACCTGATCGCCGTCCACCCCCATGTCGCGGACTTCCTGGAGGCCCTCGCCGCCCGCGGCAAGCGCCGTGTCCTGGTGACCAATGCCCACCAGATATCACTGGCAATCAAGATGGACCGCACGCGCCTGGCCCATCACTTTGAACGGATCATCAGCGCCCATGACCTGGGTTTGCCCAAGGAAGACCCGGCCTTCTGGACCCTGGTGCAGCGGGTGCTGCCCTTCGATCCGGCCCGCACCCTGTTCGTCGATGACAGTCTGAGCGTCCTGCGCGCCGCGCGGTCCTATGGCTTGGTCCATCTCATCGCCGTCCTGGAACCGGACTCCCACGAGCCGCGGCGCGCGACCGACGAGTTCGCGGCGATCACCAACTTCGCGGATCTGCTGCCGGGGCTCCAGCAACGCCAAGTCTAAGGGCCTCGTGCGACTCCTGATTGGCGCATGGTGGATGCGGCGCGCACGACCGACGTGCCGGGTCCCGAACATCGGCCTTATCCACCCTACAGCAGCGTCGGTTCTGTCCATCAGACCTGTAGGGTCCGCTGTGCGGACCGCCGACCGTGCAGATCGCGCGGTGGCCGGATTGATGATCAAGGCCGACGTGCCGCCTGCGGATCAGGACGAAATCGCCTCTTTTTTCCTTAGCTCAAACTGACTACAGTAGCGCCGGTTTTGTTTGGTCACCGCACCTGCGATCCGCTTGGGCGATTCACGACTCCGAGGTCTCACCGAGCGGCTCTCGCGGCGCCTGATCGATCGGCTGGGTCTCGCCCGGTACCCCGGCGGGCTTACGACGCCGACGACGCCGCCGCTTTTTCACCGGCTCGCCGCCCGCCTCGACCAGCGCGGTGGGCAGCTCGGACGGCATAGCGATGGATTCGGCAGGCACCGCCGGGATCATCGGGATCACCGGGATCGCTGCCGCCGCGGTTCCGGGCGGCGGGGGCGAAGTCAGCGCGGCCTGCTCGGGCATCCGCCGCCGACGGCGCTGGGTGCGGACCGGGAGCTGATCCGGATTCAGATCCGGCGCCAGGTCAGGGTTCAGATCCGGGTTCAGATCGGGAGCTAGGCCCGCCATAGCGGCAAACATTTGATCCGCAACAAAGATCGGGCCGGCCACCGGCTGCTCCTCGGCTTGGGCCTGAGCCTGAGCCTGAGCCTGAACCTGAACCTGAACCTGAACCGGCGTCGACTCAGCGGCTGGCGGCGGACGCCGGGGGCGCTCAGGCCCACCCGGTCCGTCACGACGACGGTCGGCGCCGCGCCCGTCGCGGGGACCGGAGCGCGGTCCAGACCGGCCGCGGTCGCCGCCGTCGCGGGGACCGCGCCCGTCGCTGCGATACTCGCGATCTTCGCGTTCCGGGCGCAACCGGCTCCGGGGATCGATCTCCGGCAGCAGGGCCGCCTCCACCGGCGCCACCGGAATCTTGGCGCTGACGAACCGCTCGATGTCCGGCAGACAGAAGGCATAGGTCTCGCACACGAAGCTGACCGCGTCCCCCGCCGCGCCGGCGCGGGCGGTGCGGCCGATGCGGTGCACATAGTCCTCCGCGTCCTCGGGCAGGTCGTAGTTGACCACGTGGGTCACATCCGGGATGTGCAGTCCACGGGCCGCCACGTCAGTCCCCACCAGAACCGGCAACTCGCCGTCGGTGAACTGTTTCAGGAGTTTCAGGCGCTTCTTCTGCGGCACGTCGCCCGAGAGCACGGCGGTGTTGATGCCGTTGCCCTGCAGAAAACCCCAGACCCGGTCGGCTTCCCGCTTGGTATTCACGAACACCATGACACGCGGGTCCTCCCACCCCCGCACCAGACCGATCAGCAATGGAATCTTCTCGGAATTCGCGGTCATATAGCAGACTTGGCGCACCCGGTCGGCCGTCACGTGCTCCGACTCGATCTTGACCAGTTGCGGCTGGTTCATGTGCTCATAGGCAAGCTCCAAGACCCGGTACGACAGGGTCGCGGAGAAGAGCATCCCCAGGCGCTCCTCCGGGTGCGGCATATGCCTGAAAAGAAAGCGGATATCCTTGATGAAGCCAAGATCGAACATGCGGTCGGCTTCATCCAGCACCACCACCTCGACGCGGTTGAGGCTGTAGACGTGCTGCTTGTAATAGTCGATCAGGCGGCCGGGGGTGCCGATCAGGATATCGACGCCGGCGGCCAGATCGTCGCGCTGCTGCTGGTAACCGGTGCCGCCGAACACCAGACCGACGCGGAAACCAGTATGGCGGGCGAGCAGCAAGGTATCATTATGAATTTGCACCGCCAGCTCACGGGTCGGGGCCACAATCAGCGCACGCGGCTGGGATTGCTCCGCGGACGGTGTCGGCTGGGAGGCCAGGAGCCGCTCCAGAATCACCAGCAGAAAGGCGGCGGTCTTGCCGGTACCGGTCTGCGCCTGGCCGGCAACGTCCTGACCCGCCAACGCAATCGGCAGCGTCGCGGCCTGGATCGGCGTACAGTAGGAGAAACCGGCGTCGGCGAGACCCTGCAAAATGCTCAGGTCAAGATCGAAGCTGTCGAAGCGCTTCGTCGTCAGATGTGTCTCAGTCATTGAAATCCTAAGGGCTTCGGTGTGCGGACCTCACCGGCGGCAAGGCTTGCAAATTCTTTTCGCTTTGGATCAAATAGCATCTTAACCCTTGGGCCAATCCCTGCGCCAATTCACCCGCCCTCGGCCTGCTCCGACACGACCACGATCTGACCCGGTAAACCACCGACAGCAGCCGAGCAAGCCATCCGACCGGACGCGCACGATGCGCCGCCCGCGGACCTCGCGGCTTGGTCCCCCAGCAGCCACGCGAACAACCAACCGGAGCGAACTTCAGTGAGCGACAGCATCGTCCATGTGACCGATGACTCTTTTGAAGACGAGGTACTGAAATCTCCCCAACCCGTCCTGGTGGATTACTGGGCCGACTGGTGTGGGCCCTGTAAAATGATAGCCCCGGTGCTCGACGAGATTGCCAAGGACTATGCCGGCCGACTCAAGGTCGCCAAGCTCAATATCGATGAGAATCAGGCGACTCCGCCCCGCTACGGCATCCGCGGCATCCCGACCTTGATGCTGTTTCGCAACGGCGAGGTGGAGGCGACAAAGATCGGCGCGGTCTCCAAGTCGCAACTCACAGCCTTTATCGACAGTAACCTCTAGACACCAGACAGGGGCCACGGAACACAAAATGCACCCCATGGTTCCCGTCGTCGCCGGTTCCTGAGGTTCGCGCCGCGGCGCGTACGGATGCGACCGATCCTCAAGCAATTCCACGCGGCGTTCGTTCGGACGCCCTCTCCCCGGTACGCGGTTGCCTCACGCCGTCTGTTCTTGACGCCGACCCATCGCGTGGCACCGCGCACCTCCCCCTGACCCTGCCTGACGAAGAGCGTTCATGAATTTAACCGAATTGAAGAAGTCGCCGGTGCCCGAGTTGGTCGAGCTGGCGCAGTCCATGGAGATAGAAGGCGTCGGCCGCTCCCGCAAACAGGACCTGATCTTTGCCATCCTCAAGGCTCAGGCCAAACGCGGCGAGGATATTTATGGCGACGGCGTCCTGGAGATACTGACCGACGGCTTCGGCTTTCTGCGCTCCGCGGATGCCTCCTACCTGGCCGGCCCGGACGACATCTATGTCTCCCCCAGCCAGATTCGCCGCTTTGCGCTGCGCACCGGCGACACCATCTCCGGCAAAATTCGACCACCCAAGGACGGCGAGCGCTATTTTGCGCTGCTCAAGGTCAACGACATCAACTTTGATCGGCCCGAGAACGCCAAGTCGAAGATCCTGTTTGAGAACTTCACCCCGCTGTTCGCCCAGAAACGGCTCGGGCTGGAGATCGGCAACGGCAGCACGGAGGACATCACCGCCCGCACCATCGATCTGGTCGCCCCGATCGGCAAGGGCCAGCGCGGTCTCATCGTCTCCCCGCCCAAGGCCGGCAAGACCATGATGCTGCAAAACATCGCCCAGTCCATCGGCCACAACCACCCGGACTGTTATCTGATCGTACTGCTGATCGACGAACGCCCGGAAGAGGTCACCGAGATGGCCCGCTCGGTGCGCGGCGAAGTCATCTCATCCACCTTCGACGAGCCCGCCACCCGCCATGTGCAGGTCGCCGAAATGGTGATCGAGAAAGCCAAGCGTCTGGTGGAGCACAAGCGCGACGTGGTGATCCTGCTCGACTCCATCACCCGGCTCGCCCGCGCCTACAACACCGTGGTGCCCTCCTCCGGCAAGGTGCTGACCGGCGGCGTGGACGCGAACGCCTTGCAGCGCCCCAAGCGCTTCTTCGGCGCCGCGCGCAATGTCGAGGAAGGCGGCAGCCTGACCATCCTCGCTACGGCCTTGGTCGACACCGGCTCACGCATGGACGATGTCATCTACGAGGAATTCAAAGGCACCGGCAACATGGAAATCCACATGGACCGGCGCATCGCCGAGCGGCGCATCTTCCCGTCGATCAACATCAACCGCTCCGGCACCCGCCGCGAGGAACTACTCATGAGCCCGGCCGATCTGCAAAAAATGTGGATCCTGCGCAAAATCCTGCACCCGATGGACGAGTTGGCCGCCATGGAGTTCCTGCACGACAAGCTCAAGGCCACCAAGACCAACGGCGAGTTTTTTGACTCGATGCGGGGTTAGTGGATAGTGGATAGTGGATAGTGGATAGTGGATAGTGGATAGTGGATAGTGGGTTGGAGCGCGAGTTTGGGCGACGGTCAACAGGGTTTTGCGCGATGCGGATAGCACAATGGGTCCTGTTTGCGCGAACGCCTGGTCGGCTGACCGGGAACCGGGTTCCATGAGGGCCATGATCCTGGCGGCCGGGCGCGGCAACCGAATGCGCCCGCTGACCGACCACGTTCCCAAACCGCTGCTGAAGGCCGGCGGCAAGTCGCTGATTGAATATCACATCGAGCGGCTGGCCGCGGCCGGAGTGCAAGACCTCGTCATCAACCACGCCCACCTGGGCGGCCAGCTCGAAGCGGCCCTGGGCGACGGTTCGCGCTTCCAGGTCTCAATCCACTATTCGGCGGAGGGCGAAGGCCAGGCCCTGGAGACCGGCGGCGGCATCTTCAAAGCCCTGCCGCTGCTGGGTCCCGACCCCTTCCTGGTCGTCAACGGCGATATCTGGACCGATTGTCCCTTCACGGACCTGACACTCGCGGCTCACGACCTGGCCCATCTGGTCCTGGTCGAGAATCCGCTCCATCACACCAAGGGTGATTTCCACCTCGCCGCCGGCCGTGTCCGCGCAACGGGCGAGCCGCGCCTTACCTTCAGCGGCATCGGCCTCTATCACCCGGCACTGTTCGCCGACTGCCAACCGGGCGCCTTTCCCCTGGCGCCAGTGCTGCGCGACGCCATGACCGCGGACCGGGTGAGCGGGCACCAGCACCGCGGACGCTGGGTCGATATCGGCACTCCGGAGCGCCTGGCGGAGTTGGATGTGTGGCTGGGGTCGGATGTAGAGGATTGGGAACGGATGCCCAGGAAAGCCTAAACTCACCCGCTCATCGCCGCCGGAGAGGGAACGCATCCATGTCGATTCTGGAATTCTGCCAGCCCCGCGCGGATCTACTCGCCGGAACCCTCAACCCGGAAATTTTCACTGCCAACCTGATGCAGGTCATCGACCACCACCGGGGCGATCCCGATGTGGTGCAGCACATCTACACGGACCCGCTGGCTTTCTTCGGCGAGGGGACACCTACCCGACGGAGGGCATGCGTCAGGTTCTGCGCAACTGCTTCGGACGGCTCGGCGGGAAAGACGCTCTTCTCGCGGCGGCGCATCCGGCAGCACGTCCTAATATGAATACAACATAGCAGGGCTTTATGCCGCCGCTCCGGCGCATCTATGTCGTTGCATTGTGACGATCGCGACAACTACACTGGTCGAATTGCCGGAACTGGGCCAAGCCGCCTCACAGTAGGGCGATCAGCCAAAAGGCCGACAAGGCCAGTCTAACACCGACCGGAGACGAACCATGGCAACCGCAATCCTGCGTGAACTGGATGGCTCCCTGGGAGTGGTGATACCAAGCCCCTTGCTAGAGATGTTGGGATTGAAGGCAGGCGCCAGACTGGAAATCGATACCGATGGCCGCCGCATCGTCCTTCGGCCCGCCAGTTGCGCCCGTCCGACCTACACCCTGGCGCAGTTGCTTGACGGACTGGCCCCAGATGAGCCGCTGCCGACCGACGAGGCCTGGGAGCGCGCCCGCCCCATTGGAAAAGAGCCGATATGAGCCGAACACCCAAGCGCGGCGATATCGTCCGCTTGACGCTGGACCCCGCGCTGGGCATCGAACAACAGGGTACACGACCGGTCTTGGTGCTGTCCCCCGAGGATTCGCACCGGTTCCAAGCTCCGTCTAGCCCTGCCGGAGGAGCGCCATGGCGCCCGCCTGACCGCTCCCCAGACCGACTGGGACCGGCTGCAAAGCTTCAAGAACGGCAAGATCGATTGAATCAAGTGGTCGAAAAGGCCCTGTGCACAGGACCTCAGGTGGTTACCGCCAACGTTGACGGCGTTCAATCCGGGCGCGTCGCTTTTCCGGTGAGGTTCGAGTCATGCACATTCGCCAGATCCATATAAAGAACATCAAGTCTATTCGTGAGCTGACCTGGGACATACCGGCGGACAAGGCCAAAGGCTGGCATGTGGTACTTGGCGATAACGGGGCAGGCAAGTCGACCCTGTTGAAGTCGATCGCTGTTGCATTACTCGGGCCGCGTGAGTCCTATGGGTTACGACAGCCGTGGGATGCCTGGTTGCGTGATGGCTGCAAGTCGGGGGAGATCAAGCTACGCATTGGATGGAATCCGGATATTGATGGGTTTCCACGCACAGCCCCTTGATTTGTCAGGCGGCGGAGCACGGTTCGATCCTGCTGCTGCCCCGCTCCGGAACCGATGAGAAGGCCCGATTACTGGATGGCAACGAATTCAAGCGCGAGGACGCCCCGGCGGACGAGGTGGAGCACCACAGTCCCAAGGACCTCTATCCCGAACTGGTCTTCGTCTGGCGCAATTATCTCTATGCCTGCGGCCCCTGCAACAGGCGGAAGAATAATCACTTTTCCATCATCGACATCCAGACCGAAGCTCTGGTCGATGTATCGCGCGCGCGACGCCGCTATTCTCCCACCGTCGCCCGGTCGCCCCGCTTTGATTGATCCCCGGCGGGAAAACCCGCTGGACTTTCTTATGCTGGACCTGCGTGGCACTTTCGAGTTGACTCCGATGCCGACGCTGCAACCGGGAGCCGCATCATATTTGCGCGCGGCCTATACAATCAAGGTACTGCGCCTGAACCAACGCGACTGCTTGCCGGCCGCCCGCCAAAACGCCTTCAAGGGCTATCGGGCGCGTTTACGGGAGTACATCCGGCAACGCGATGGGGGCGCCAAGCGCGAGGATTTGGTGCGCATGACGGCTGGTTTCGCCGCCACACCCCACGCGACCGTTTGGGCCGAGATGAAACGCCAACAGCAGCACCTTCCCGAGCTTGCCGAGTTATTCGCCCAAGCGCCCGAGGCCCTGGCTTTCTGAGTCGGATCATCTCAGCATGGCGAGCACCGCCCAGCCCGAGTCGTTCAAAATGAAGCGGCTGCTTTCATGAAAAATTTGAGCCAAACCAGGCTATCGGCCGTCCGCGGAGACATAGGACATGCCCCCACGAACGCGGGGCACCGGGGTCAGGGAACCGCGGCAGGCGTGGAGCCGCCCGCTGCCAGGTAGCGGATGGGGCCATCGAAGCCCTCGCGCCGGATTGGCAGGACCTCCGCGGCGGGCTCGTCGGCGAGCAGTTCAACCCGCCCCGACCGCGGGTGCAAGGCCAAGGTCGCACGGAACAGGTCGGTCCCGTATAGGAGGGTCCCGGCATAGACCGGCCGGCCGTCCTGATCCAGGCGCTCCAGTTCCCATGGATGCACCGCCTGCGCCTCGGGCGGCACCCCCGCGGCGAGGAGGAGCGCGTCCAGACCGTCGATGACCTGGAACCGCCCCTCCCCGGCCCGCCGGACACTGCAATAGAACCGCGTGTAGTCCGACTGAGCCGCCGGGTTGTCGAGGCGGATGGTGCCCGACTCCACCAGTTCGAGCAGAGTCTGGGCCAGGCCATCCAGCAGGCGGGCCTCCGCGGCCCCGGCCAGCAGGTCCAGTGCGCCCGGTCGCGGACCATCCAGGACCTGAACCTGGTACAGGTCCTGATCACTGAAGCCCGGATGGCAGCGAAGGACGGCCAGGACCCGCAGGCCCGGCCGGGCGAGCGCCCGGGCACCGTCTGCGCACCGGTCGGCCAGCAACCGCAACAGGGCCGCGGCGTCGGTGCGGTCGAGAGTCTCCCAGGGACCGGGCAGCAACCGGGCCGAACCGGGCGCGGGCGGGGCGCCGTAGTCGGCCAACACGGCATCCAGGTCGATCTGGTCGGGGGGCGGGGCCGGTGCCTTCCAGTAGGCCCGTGCCTGGGCCTGCCGCGCCTCCTGGTCCAAGCGGGCCGCAACGCGCTGGAGCAAGTCATCCAGGTCGCGGTCGGTCTGGTCCGGCTGGTCCTGGTAGAGATTGATCAGCCAGGGCTCCAGCAGCCCCCGCTCCTCCCGCGGCAGGTCGAGCAGGGCGCGGGGGTCGCGGTCGACCCGGTACGCCACCCCGGCCGCCAGCAGGCGCAGCGGCAGGGCGAGTTCCGCCCGGTCGCCGGCCAGGTCGCGCCAGGCGGCGTACCAGGCCTGGGCGGTCTGGTCGGTTACCCAAGCGACGGCGCAGTACCGCAGGCTGTGGACCAGCGCCTCGCCGAGCTCGGTGAGTCGGCCGTGCCGGGCAAAGCAATCCAGCCAGAGCGCGATGAAGCGGCGCCAAACCTGAGGGTTCTGGGTGCGCAGGACGAGCGACCCGATCACCCCCAGGTCCCGGCTGGTCCAGGCCGGCGGGCGGGACTCGGCCAGCAGCCGATCCAGTGCGGCGGCACCCTCGTCCCAGCGGTCCAGCCACAGCAGGGTGTCGGCCTGGTACCGGGCGCGCTGGAACTTCCTGGCAGTTGAATAGGCCGGTTGGGGCTGCGCGAGCAAGGCCAGTGCCTCACCGTAGCGGCCGACCCGGGCCAGACCGATCGCGCGCCACAAGGTCACCGGCTCGCCCTTGCCGTCGAGCTCGGGATCCAGTTCTTGCGCTCGTTGGTTGCAGGCCAAGGCCCTCTCGTAATCCCCGAGCCAGGCCTTTGCGTGACCCAGATAGGCATGGAGCGTCGACTCCTGCGGCATCAGGTCCGCCGTGCGTTCCGCCAGCCGATGGTTCAGCCGATAACGCCCCTGATCCTGCAACGCGCCCAACAGGTGGCTCCAGACGGCGATGCGCCGCGGCTCCAGGGCCAATGCCTCGCGATAGGCGCCCAAGGTCTCGTCGGGTCAGGGGGATGGGGTCAGGTCTTGGGGGGGGATGGGGTCAGGTCTTGCAATCCAGCATCCGGGACACGATGCAAGAATGCATGATAGCAAGACCTGACCCTCACTCCCTGACCCTCACTCCCTTAGGGGTGAGCGTTGCCCTAGCCGATCGATGGGTGTATAGACACATAAACACCGATTTACGAGCAGACCCTTGATGACACGCTGGAACGTGGCCGTCTCCGACGAAACCGATCAAGCCCTGCGCATGTTCCTCGCCAGCCGCGGCGGTGGGCGTAAGGGCGATCTGTCACATTTTATCGAGGAAGCGGTACAGGCGCATATCCTGGATCTGAGCGCGGAAGAGGCGAAGGCCGCCAATGCCGCGCTCGGTGAGCACGCGATCGACGCCATGGTCGATGAAGCCCTGGCCTGGGCCAAACGCTAGTCATGCGCGTGGTGCTGGACACCAACATCCTGTTCAGCGCGCTGATCTCACGCCATGGTCCACCGGAAAGCATCTATCGGGCGTGGCGGGCTGCGCGCTTCACCCTGGTGACCTCGCGCGTGCAGCTGGAAGAAATCCGCCGTGCCAGTCGCTATCCCAAATTGCAGGCCGTGCTGCAGCCCGCGAAAGTGGGTTTGATGATCAACAATCTGCAGCGCCCCCTGGTCATTGAGGCGCTACCTGGCGGTTTCGAGACCGATGACCCGGACGATGCCGGATGCGCCTGACTGACGCCGACCCGCCCCTTGCGCGCACTCAACCACCGGAGCGCCCCAACGATGCGCACGTTCGCCTGTCAGTCCTGCGGCCAGGCCGTCTATTTCGAAAACTGGCGCTGCAATCACTGCGGTGCCGCCCTGGGCTTCCTGCCCGATGCGCTGCAACTGGTCGCGCTGGAGGAGGACGCGGCGGGTTTCTGGACGCCGATCATTCCCTGCGACACGATGCGCCGCCCCGGTGTGTTGGCACGATTTTTCAGCCGCCGACCCGAACCACCGAGCACGCAGGTGGCCGGCCGACGCTACCGCAAGTGCGGCAATTATGTGCAGCACAATGTTTGCAATTGGATGGTCCCGCAGGAATCGGGCGAGGATCTCTGTGTCGCCTGCCGTCCCAACCGCACCATTCCCAACCTGGGCCGTCCGGGCAATCCGGAAAAGTGGTATCGCATCGAGCGCGGCAAACGGCGCCTCTTCTACGGGCTATTGCGCCTGGGGCTGCCGGTGCGCAGCCGCGATGAGGACCCGGCGCACGGGCTCGCCTTCGACTTCCTCGCCAGCCAGGATGCGCCGCCGGATCAGCCGGTGCTGACCGGCCATGCCAACGGACTGATCACGCTCAATATCGACGAGGCCGATCCGGTCCGGCGCGAACGGATCCGAGTGGACCTGGACGAGACTTACCGCACCCTGGTCGGTCACTTCCGCCACGAGATCGGCCACTATTACTGGGATCTGCTGATCCGCGAGGGCGGGCGCCTGGAGACCTTCCGCGCCCTGTTCGGCAACGAGCGGCAAGACTACGGTGAGGCTCTGGAGGATCACTACCGCACCGGCCCGCCCGCGCACTGGCAGGACCGCTATATTTCGACTTACGCGAGCAGCCACCCCTGGGAAGACTGGGCCGAGACCTGGGCGCATTACCTGCACATCGTCGACACCCTGGAGACGGCCGCCCATTTCGGCATCGAGGTGGAATGGTGCCTGCCCGACGGCAGTGTCCGCACCGCCGACCCCGAATTCGACCCCTATACCATCGCCGACTTTCAGCAGATTATCGAGGACTGGCTGCCGCTCACCTTCGCGGTCAACAACCTCAACCGCAGTATGGGCCAGCAGGATCTCTACCCCTTCGTGCTGCCGCAGTCGGCCATCGAGAAGCTCGCCTATGTTCATGGTGTGATACGGGCGGGAGCCGGGAGCTAGTGCCCCCTGTCGCCGGTGGCAGAACAACGCCCATTACGTCGGCAGGACACGGCACAGCGATGGTGCAAACCCCACATCAAGGATGCTCGCATTGTGCGTTTCCGACATGAGATTCAGCGTACGCGCCATGGCTGAATAATCCATAAGAAATTGATTATAGAACCAATCCAATGGTTGACGGAGGATGTTGGCACTGTTTCTGCTTATTACACTGGCAGTCGTGGGCCGGATCGCTGAGGCTAACGCCCCAGCGTCCGATCTCCGTCTTCTCAGTGGTGATTCACCCCGCGTTAGCGGGGTTTTTTTTGCGGCGGGGTGGGATTGAATCGTCGGCTGACGTGATAACCGGCCGTAGGGGCGGGTTTTAAACCCGTCCCTACACCATAAAGGCTTGTCCGACTATCAGGTACGAAGACGATGTACCCTGATTCCGGCCAGCCGAGGCGCCGGCCGGCTGGAGTCCAAGGCTTCAGCCTTGGATCGGCGGGCCAAGGCTGAAGCCTTGGACTCCAAGCGAGACCTGCCGGGCGCACCGCCGGCGGCTATACTTCGCGCTCCGCTGCTATCGGTGCAGGATAAGGCATCAAGGTGCGCTCGTGAAGACCAGGCTACCCCCGTTCAGCAAGGCCCGCGTGCTCGTGGTCGGCGATGTCATGCTCGACCGCTATTGGACCGGGCGCGCCACCCGGATTTCGCCGGAGGCGCCGGTCCCGGTGGTGCATGTCACCGCGACCGAAGACCGGTTGGGCGGCGCCGCCAATGTCGCACTCAATATCCTGACACTCGGCGGACAGGTCGACCTGCTGGGGGCGATCGGCGTCGATGAGCCCGGCGAGACGCTGCAGCGTCTGGTGCGCCGGACCGGCATTGGTTGCCATCTGCATGCGCACACCCGCGCGGCGACCTCGACCAAGCTGCGCATCCTCAGTCACCACCAACAACTGGTGCGCGCGGATTTCGAAGGCGGCCTGGCCGAAGTCGATGCAGCCGCGCTGCTGGCCGATTACGCGCGGCTGGCCGCTCAAGCGGATTTGATCGTCTTGTCGGATTATGGCAAAGGCACCCTAGGCTCGCCCCGCACAATGATCGAACAGGCCGCGGCGCTGCACAAGCGGGTGATCGTCGACCCCAAGGGCACTGACTTTTCGAAGTACCGGGGCGCGACCCTGATCACCCCGAATCGGGCCGAGTTCGAGGCCGTCGTGGGGCCCTGCGCCACCGAGGCGGAGTTGGTGGAACGCGGTGAACGTCTGCGCCTGGCGACCGGCTTGACCGGCGTGCTGATCACGCGCGGCGAGCAGGGCATGACCTTGCTGTGGCAGGATCAGGCGCCGCTGCATCTGCAGGCGCGGGCGCGGGAGGTCTTCGACGTGACCGGCGCCGGCGACACGGTGATCGCGACCCTGGCCCTGGCCCTGGCCGCCGGGGCGCCGCCGCCGGAGGCCATGGTGCTGGCCAACGCCGCCGCTGGGATCGTGGTCGGCAAGTTGGGGACCGCCGCCGCGACCGTCGCCGAATTGAACAACGCGTTGCGCACGTCCGACGACACCGGGTTCGGCATCCTGACCGAAGACGACTTGGCCGTTGCCCTGGATCAGGCCCGCTCACGCGGCGAGCGGATCATCATGACCAACGGCTGTTTCGACCTCCTGCACGCCGGTCATGTCACCTATCTGGAGCAGGCGCGCCGACTCGGCGACCGGCTGGTGGTCGCGGTCAACGCCGATGCCTCGGTGCAGGCGCTGAAAGGCCCCGGCCGGCCGGTCAATCCGCTCGAACGGCGGATGACCGTGCTCGCCGCCCTGAAGAGTGTCGATTGGGTGGTCCCGTTCAGTGAAGAGACGCCGGAGCGTCTGTACTGCAGGCTCTTGCCCGATGTCATCGTCAAGGGCGGCGACTATGCACCGGACGCGATTGCGGGCGGGCCCTGCATCACGGCCAACGGGGGCGAGATCGTCGTCCTGGAGTATCTCGACGGCGAGTCGACGACGGCGATGATCCAGCGGCTGCAAGAGGGGCCTACCAACATGTAGGGGCGACCTAAGTCGCCCATATAGCCCCTACAGCCCCTGCGGATCGTGCTGCACCCGCGTAACACGGAGGTCGAGGTTTCAGCCGAATGCCGCGGCGCCGCCCGCTAAAGCGTCGGCCTCCAGTCGCGTCGCCCGGTCACCGGAGGTTATAGCCTTCGTACCTGATATCCAGACAGACCCGTGGTGTAGGGGCGGGTTTGAAACCCGCCCCTACGTCCAGTTATCACGTCCGGATGCTATAAGCCCGCGCGGTACGAAATTCGTCGCAAATCGCCTTAAGATGGGCATCGCTAGCGCTCTGCCCATCCTACGCCTACACCATGGCCGCTCCCGCGGGCTGGAGCGAGAACCCTTTGAGGTTTTGGGCAAAGCGCTCCAGTGACTGGATGCCGGTGGCCTCGGCCTGGTGACACCAGTCCTGGAGGGAGCGCAGCAGCACCTCCTGGCTCGGCGTCTGGAGCTGCCAGATCGCCTGGAGCCGTTCCCGGAACTGATAGACGGTGGCCAGCGTCTGACTCTGGGCCAGCAACTGGTCCAACCGCTGGCGCGCCGCCGCATCCAGCCGGCTCGCCTCGCGCGCGAGCAGGCGCCGGTTGCGCCTGATCAGGCGGCGACACTGCGCCGCGTCACGGCATAGCTCGTCCCGCGACACCGGGGCCAACACTTCTTTGGTATAGCGCGCAAACACGAACATGCGGCTGACCACCACGGCCCGCAGAGTATCCATATCCACCAGCAGCTTGCCCGGAACCATGGTCAGCCGCGGCGCGACCCGCTTGATGCGGGCGAGCCGCAGCGCGCTCAGGGTGCGGATGTACAACCAACTGATGTCGAACTCCCACCATTGGTAAGAAAGCCGCGCGGAACTGGGGAAAGCATGGTGGTTGTTGTGCAACTCCTCACCGCCGATCAGGATGCCCCAGGGCACGATGTTGGTGGACGCGTCCGGCGGCTCGAAGTTGCGGTAACCCCAGGAGTGACCGATCCCGTTGATGACCCCGGCCGCCAGGATGGGAATCCACAGCATCTGCACCGCCCAGATCACCGGCCCATAGAGCCCGAACAGCAGCAGGTCCAGGATCAGCATGAGCGCCACCCCCTGCCAGCGGTAGGGGCTGTAGAGATTGCGCTCCAGCCAGTCGTCCGGGGTGCCGTGGCCGTAACGCTCCAGGGTCGCCGGATCGGCAGACGCCGCGGCGTAAAGCTCCGCCCCCTGGGTCAGCACGGTGCGCAGGCCGAGGATTTGCGGGCTGTGCGGGTCCTCCGCGGTCTCGACCTTGGCATGGTGACGACGATGCACCGCGACCCACTCCTTGGTGACCATCCCGGTGGTCAGCCACAGCCAGCAGCGAAAGACATGAGCAACCGCCGGGTGCAGGTCCAGACCGCGATGCGCCTGAGCGCGATGCAGAAAGATGGTCACCGCGGCGATGGTGAGGTGCGTCATGGCGAGTGTGATGAGCACCGCCTGCCAGAGGGATGCGTCGAGTATGCCGTGCAGGGTCATGGAGTCTCCTATGGAAGTCGTTCTATGGGTGGATGCGGGGGCGCGGGCCGGGCGGGCGGCGCACCCGCGAGCAGCCTGGGCGGCGCTTGGCGTGCGTAACCAATGCCGACACGGGGCCGGTTGGAGGCGAGCTATCGCCTTCTTACCTGATATCCGGACAGACCCTTGGTGTAGGGGCGGGTTTGAAACCCGCCGCTACGTCCGGTTGTCACGTCCGATGGCGATAATGCACGGAGGTGCGCGCCGCTGCATACCAGAAGGGTCGGAGCCCCAGGCGCGCCGCACCCGCTCACCTTGACTATAGCTGACCGTTTCAGTCGATTCCATGGGAAGCGACGAACGGTAGTCGACGCAGCCGCAGGTTGCCGACCACATCGGTGCGGGCGCTCCAGCCCGGCGCGACCCAGGTGGTCGCGACCGGGTCCGCGACGATGGCGGGGCCGGGCTGGCCCGCACCCGCGGCAACCGCGGCACGCGTCAGGACAGGCACCAGGTCCGCGCAGCCGTAAGCGCGCACCTGCCGGAACGCGCCCGCCGCCGCGCGCGACGCGGCCATTCTGGGCAAGTGCCAGGTCCGCGCCGGTGCACGCACCCGTACCCGCAGGTTGACCAGCTCGACCGGCAGGTTCAGTCGATGACCATAGCGTGCTTCATGCCGCGCATGGAAGGCACTGGCCGTCGCGACCACCCCGGTCCAGGGCAGATCCAGGGTGTAGGACTGACCGCGATAGCGCAGGTCCAGGACCCGCTCGACCCGCAGGCCCGCGGGGTCCTGACCCTCGCTTGCCAACTCGGCAACCCCCTGATCGGCCAAGTCGGCCAGGGCCTGATCCAGCGCCGCGTCGGTCAGGTCCCCGAGCACGCCGAGTCGGGTGCGGGTCAGGGTGCGCCCTGGTGGCGCGGCCAGCATCCCCAGGGCCGAGAGCACGCCCGCGTGCACCGGCACCAGGGCCTCGTCCAGGCCCAGCGCCTCGGCCAGCGCACAAACCGAGAGTCCGCCGGCGCCGCCGAAGGAGGTCAGGATGAAGTCGCGCGGGTCCCGTCCGCGCTGCACCGACATCACCCGCAACGCCTGGGCCATGTGCTCATCGGCGATCCGCACGATGCCGAGCGCCGCGGCTTCCACCGATAACCCGAGCGGCACCGCGACCCGTGCCACGGCCGCGCGCGCGGCGGCCGAGTCCAACGCCATGCGGCCGCCCAGAAACGCCTCCGGGTCCAGGCGGCCGAGGACCAGATTGGCGTCGGTCACGGTCGGCTCCTGCCCGCCGCGCCCGTAACAGGCGGGACCCGGGTCAGCCCCCGCGGACTGAGGCCCAACCAGCAGCAGACCACCCGCGTCCACCCGGGCGATGGACCCGCCGCCGGCCCCGATGGTGTGCATGTCCACCATGGGCACCGCCACCGGGTAGCCGGCAATATGCCCGGTGGCGGCGAGCAGCGGCTCGCCGTCGATCAGGGCGACATCGGTAGAGGTACCGCCCATGTCGAAGCTGAGCAGACGCCGCGCGCCTCCCGCGGCGGCGGCGAAGGCGGCGCCGGTCAGCCCGCCGGCCGGACCGGAGAGCAGCAGTCGCACCCCATGGCGCGCGGTCTGCTCCGCGGCGATGGCCTCACCGGTGCTTTGCATGACCGCGATCCGGGCACCGGGCAGACCCAAGCGCAGCCGCTCGAGATAACCGGCGACCACTGGCCCGACGCGCGCATTGAGCCAGGTGGCAATACCGCGCTCATACTCCCCGGCGACCGGCAGCACCTGCGACGAACAGGTCACGAACAAATCCGCGGGAAGGGCTTGCACGATCGCCCGCTCGGCGCTGTCGTCCAGATAGGAGAAGAGCAGGTTGACGGCGACCGCCTCGGGTGCAAGGCGGACGACCGCGGCGCGTAACTCGGCGAGGTCCGCCGCGGTCAAGGGCTCCACCCGGCGGCCGTCGCTGCCCAGCCGCCCGCCGGTTTCCAGGCAGCATTCGCGCGGTACCGGCGGTCGCCGCGGCGGCGGTTGCAGGTCATAGAGATCCGGGCGCGCCTGCCGACCGATGGTCAGCAGGTCACCCAACCCGCGATTGGTCACATACAGGGTGCGCACGCCCTTCCCTTCCAACACCGCGTTGGTCGCCACGGTACTGCCGTGGACCAGACGCAGCCCGGAGGGATCCAGCCCTAGGTCGCCGATCCCCCGCAGGATCGCCTGCTCCGGTGCCCGCGGGGTGGACAGCACCTTGTGAATCTGTAGTTCACCGTCGCGCCGGAGCACGAAGTCGGTGAAGGTGCCGCCGGTATCGATACCGAGTAGAACCAAACCCGCAGTCGAGCCCCCGGTCAATCCCGGACTCAATCCCGGACTCAATCCCGGACTCAATCCCGGAAGGCACGCAGGAACGCGGCGAACTGCTCACCCAACTCCGGGTGCGCCAGTCCGAACTCGACCGTGGCCTCCAGATAGCCAAGCTTGCTGCCGCAATCATAGCGCTTGCCCTCGAAGGGGTGCGCAATCACCGTTTCGTACTCCAGCAATGCCGCAATGCCGTCCGTCAACTGAATCTCACCACCGGCACCGGTGTCGGTCTGCTCCAGCATGTCGAAAATCCGCGGGGTCAGCAGATAGCGCCCGACCACGGCCAGGTTCGACGGGGCATCCGCCGGGGCGGGCTTCTCAACGATGGAGACCACGCGCAACAACCCCCCCGGCCCCGGCTCGACCTCGACGATGCCGTATTGCCGGGTGTCCTCCCGCGGGACCTCTTGGACGCTCAGCACGCTGCACTCATGGCGCGCGTAGATGTCCGCCATCTGCCCCGACACCCCCTTACCGTGGCCCCGGATCAGGTCATCCGCCAGCAGAATGAAGAACGGCTCATCGCCCACCACCCCTTTGGCACAGAGTACCGCGTGTCCCAGTCCGCGGGCCTCGGCCTGGCGGACATAGACGCAGCCCACGTCGGACGGCAGGATGTTCTGAACCAGCTTGAGCAGCTCAGTCTTACCCGCACTCTCCAACTCGGCCTCCAACTCATAGGCCTTGTCGAAGTGGTCTTCGATGGAGCGCTTATGCCGGCCGGTGATGAAGATGAGCTGGTCGACCCCGGCCGTCTCCGCCTCTTCGGCAGCGTACTGAATCAGGGGCTTATCGACCACCGGGAGCATCTCCTTGGGGCTCGCCTTGGTGGCCGGCAGAAAGCGCGTGCCGAGTCCGGCAACGGGAAAAACGGCTTTACGGATCTGTTTCATGGTTGATGACTCTCCAACGGGTGAAGACCGGGGCAGTCCCCGGTAAGACTGATTAGACGATCCGCCGTTCGTGCAAGACCTCATCCCCCGGGATGCGCTCCGGCTGGACCGGCTGGACCGTCCCCCAGCGCTTGCAGCTCGGGCACTGCCAGTGCACGCCGCGCGCCGAGAAACCGCAATGATCGCATTGATACGCGGGTTGGCGTGCAAGCAGATAGCGAACCACTTCATGGACCACGTGTGCGCGATGACCAGACCCCGCCCACGCTGCCTCGGCCTGCTGCGATTGTAAGTGCAACAAGCGCTCCAGCGCGGCCACGTCCACATGACCGGCAAGATAGTCGGTCAACGCGGCCAGCGCGGCATCGGTGCCGCGCTCCTGCTCCAACGCATCGCTCAAGGCCAACAGCACCGGCGGCGAGGGGTGGCGTGATACCAGCGATTCAAGCACCTCGATCAGATCGCCGCGCCCCAGGTCGTCCAGCGCCTGCATCAGCCCCGGCAGGACTTCCGGCAGATAGCGCGCACCCTGATCCGCGACCCGCAGGAACAGCGCCAAGGCCGCCTCCTGATCCTGCTGCGCGAGCGCCATCTCTCCCGCGATGAGCGTGGCGCGTACGCACCAGGGGTCGGCATCCTGCGCTCGCGCCAAGTGGTGTCTGGCCGCCGCGGGCTCGGCGCGGCGCCGCGCCTCCTCCGCCAGCTCACAGTGATACTGGGCGATCTCGATGTTCATCGGGTGTTCGCTGAACGGCTTGAGCCGTTCCGCGATCTCCAGACAACGCGACCAATCGCGCTCCTGCTGATAGATGTCGAGCAGCCCGCGCAGCGCGCGCTCGCGCTGCAAACCGATCTCGGCCAACTCCTCGAACAGAATCTCCGCCCGATCGAGCAACCCGGCACGCATGTAGTCCTGTCCCAACTCGAACAGGGCGTACCCGCGCTGCTCGGCGCTCAGGGTGTTGCGGGCAACGAGGTTCTGATGGATGCGGATGGCCCGGTCGGCCTCACCCCGGCGCCGGTACAGGCTCCCCAACGCCAAATGGGTCTCCACCGTCTCGCCATCGACCTCGGAGATCTCCAGAAATACATCGATCGCCTTGTCCGGTTGCTCGTCCAGCAGAAAATTCAGTCCACGCAGGAAGGCCGGATGGGCACCAGGCGCGACCGGATCCTTGGGTCCGGCATCCCGCCGACCGATCCACCACCCGGACGCCGCGGCCACCGGAAGCAACAAAAACAGCAGTTCGATCACGGACGCGCGCTCCCGGCCGCCACGCGACGGTCGGCTCCCGGCCCGGCGGGGCGCGCGGGGACTATAGCGGCAACGAAAAGAGGTGTAAGGTTCACCCCGCCATAATACAGGCATCCCCGCGCGGTCGCATGGGTGGGGATCTGCCGGTGTGCCCCGATTATCAGCCGATGGAGGGGACTGGCCCCGGCGTCGGCGTGCAGCGGCCGGGGCACCGGCGGTGATGGCCCGCGGATCAGCAGCAGTCTCCCCTACCCCATCAGCACGAGGAAACGAACCCTATGTCAAAATTCACGGATCAGGTTGTCATCGTCACCGGGGCCGCCGGCAACATGGGGCGGGCCGTCGCCTGGGCTTTCGCCGGCCAGGGTGCCCGCATCGCCCTAGTGGACCGGGACGCGCGGGCACTGGAGCAGGTCCGAGAGGCACTGCCCGCGGGCACGGTAACCATCGGGCTCACCACCGATCTCATGAACCCGGAGTCGGTCGCCCGGATGAGTGCCGCCGTGATGGAGCAGTTCGGGCGGGTGGATGTCCTGGCCAATCTCGCCGGCGGGTTCACCATGGGCCCGCCCATCCACGAGACCACCGACCACGACTGGACCTTCATGCTGGATCTCAATGCCCGCACCGTCTTCAACTGTTGCCGCGCGGTGGTGCCGCTGCTGCTGGCCGGCGGGGGCGGCCACATCGTCAATGTCGCGGCCCGCGCGGCGACCCGCGGCATCGGCCGCATGGGACCCTATTGCGCATCCAAAGCGGCCGTCATCACCTTGACCGAGAGTCTGGCGGAGGAACTCAAGGACCAGGGGATCACCGTCAACTGCATCCTCCCCGGCACGGTCGACACCCCCCAGAACCGCGCGGCCATGCCCGATCAGGACCATGACCGCTGGGTGTCGCTCGCGGCGCTGGCCGACGTGATCCTGTTTCTCGCCTCGGACGCGGCACGCGCCGTCACCGGCGCCGCCGTGCCGGTCTACGGACGCAGTTGAGCAGCCGCATGCCATTCGTCACCGCCGGGCGCCGACCGCGCGCCCTCTCGACCCGTTTGATCCCGCTCCTGCCCTGGCTGGTCGCGGTCGCCGTTGCGGCACCGCCCGACCTGACCCCGGAAACGCGTCAAGCCCTGGTCACCGCGGTCGAAGCCGCCGCGGCACTCGACTTCTACAACGCCCGCTGCCGCAGCGACGGCTCCGGACGACACAGCAACAACCTCAACAAGCAACTGGCCGGCAAGCTGCACCTCACCATCATGGGCGTCCAGGACGACCTGTTTCCGGAGCGCAGCTTTCGCGCCGTCCAGCGGCGGCTGCAAGACCAGTTCACCGAGGATTTGCGCCAAGCCGGCGGCTGCCAGGGCGCCAAGGACGCCGGCGTCCCGGAGCAACTCAACGACCGCTATCGCGGCAGCATTGCGGCCATTGAGGCGCTGCCTTAGGTGATTCACGGAAAAAGATGTACCAACGTGTAGGGGCGACTTTAGTCGCCCCTAAAACCGCTACGAACCTTGCAGGCATGCGCAGTCGGGAGAGTTATTCCCGGAAATCGCCTTAGACTGGCAACAGAGCAATCCGTACTCTAAGGATGCAACCAGAAACCGCCCAATCGCCTGAAGTCACTCTCGCGCAACTCGAGTCCCATCTCTGTGGCGCCGCCAACATCCTGCGCGGCAGCCCGGTCGATCGCACCGACTGGAACGAGTATCTGATCAAGACCTTTGCCGACGCCACCAAAAAGAAAGCCAGCGAGTTCTACACCCCGCGCAGCGTCGTGCGGCTGATGATTGAAATCCTCGACCCCCAGGAGGGCGAGACAATCTATGACCCCGCCTGCGGCACCGGCGGTATGCTGCTGGCCGCCGTCGAGCATGTCCGCGCCCAGGGCGGCGACCCGCGGACCTTCTTCGGTAAGCTCTACGGCCAGGAAAAGAACCTCACCACCTCGGCCGTGGCCCGCATGAACTTGCTGCTGCACGGCCTGGAGGACTTCCAGATCGAACGGGGCGACACCCTGCGCAACCCGGTGTTCACCGACCCCAGTACCGGCGGGCTCGCCACCTTCGATATCGTGCTCGCCAATCCGCCCTTTTCGCTCGAAAAATGGGGCCGTGAGGTCTGGGAGAATGACCCCTGGGGACGCGCCTTTGCCGGCGTGCCCACCGACAGCTCGGGCGACTTCGCCTGGGTCCAGCACATGGTCAAGTCGATGGCGCCGCCGCACGGCAGTATGGCCGTGGTGTTGCCCCAGGGGGTGCTGTTTCGCGGCGGCATTGAGGGCAAAATCCGCCAACACCTGCTGCAACAGGACTTGGTCGAGGCGGTGATTGGCCTCGCGCCGAACCTGTTCTATGGAACTGGCCTGGCCGCCTGCATCCTGGTGCTGCGCCTGCACAAGCCCCCCGAGAGCGCCGGCCGGGTGCTCATCGTCGATGCCTCCACCCTGTTTCGCAAGGACCGCGCGCAGAATCATCTGGAGCCCGCGCACGCCGACCGAATCTTGGGCTGGTACCAGACCTTCGAGGATATAGAAGATTACGCCCGCGTGGTCGGGCTCGACGCAATCGAGCAGGAAGGCTGGACGCTCAACATCTCGCGCTATGTGCTGCCGCCGATCGGGCGTGACATCCCGCCGCTTGCGGAGGCCGTCGCAGCCTTCAAGGCCGCACTCAAGCGGTGCCGGGAGGCGGAGGCGGCCCTGCGGCGCGAAATGATTCAAGGCGGATGGCTCAAAGAGGACAAATCATGAACCCACGGGGATTCGTAAGCCTGCTTGCTAAGGCCCTTGACCAAGATGAAAAAACGCTCGGCGAGACGTTAGGACTCGGAGCAACACAATTATCCAGCCTCGACGCCCGCGAAACTTGGACACCGAAGCAGGTTGCTGAACTTGCATCAAGGCTGATTACGCGACCGCCCGAGCCCTTTGTCCGTCCTATCGTCGAGTTTTTTCCTGTTTATAACGAAGGATCCCGGCATGGAGCGGCCCAGGAAATCTTCATTGCCAATGATGGCGATGGTAATGAACACCCATGGTTCAAGGGTCTCATGGATGAGCTTAAGCGTTGCCATGGCGTCTACATCTTCTACGACAGCCGCGGTCATGCACTCTATGTGGGGAAGGCGGACAGACTGTATCTCTGGGAAGAAATGAAGAATGCCTATAACAGAGATCGAGGCGAGATCCAGAAAATCTGCAGGGTCAACCATCCGTTGGAGCGAAGGCGGGAGTACCGCTCATCAAACGAAAAGGAAAGGAAGATCAGTGCCAAGCCCGTGCCTCTTCATTTCCTCACAAGCTATTTCAGTGCCTACGATATAGTACCGACCGCCATCGACGATCTGGAGGCGCTGCTGATACGCAGCTTCGCTAACGACCTGATGAATATACGCATGGAGACGTTCTCCCATCAAAAGGCCGTCCGTTCCGGCAGTCACATTGAATGACAGGGCCATCTATCAGCCTCCCCCAACTCGAAAGCTACCTCTGGGGCGCCGCCACCATCCTGCGCGGCCTGGTCGATGCCGGCGACTACAAGCAGTTCATCTTCCCGCTGGTGTTCTACAAGCGGCTGTCGGATGTCTGGGACGAGGACTATGCAAAGGCACTGACCAGCTATGCCGACGATGCGCAACTCGCCCGCGCCGAGGCCGATGAGCGGTTCAGGGTCCCCGCGGGCGCCCACTGGAACCCGGTGCGCACCATCGCCAAGGACATTGGCAAGGCATTGCACGACGCCATGCGCGCCATCGAGGCCGCCAATCCGGGGCGCTTCGACGGCATCTTTGGCGATGCCCCTGGACCAACAAGGAGCGCCTGCCCGACAGCACGCTCAAAGACCTGCTGGAGCACTTCGCCAGCCTGACCCTCTCCACCGCCAAGGTCCCCGAGGACACGCTCGGCGACGCCTACGAATACCTGATCGGCAAGTTCGCCGACGACGGCGGCCACACCGCGCAGGAGTTCTGCACCAATCGCACCGTCGTGCACCTGATGACGCAACTGCTCAAGCCCCAGCCCGGCGAGCGCATCGATGACCCCACCTGCGGCACCGGCGGCATGTTGCTCTCGGCCTTGGCGCAGTTGAAGCGCGCCGGAGGCGAGCAGCGGACGCTGCGCCATCCTCTTCCCGCACGGCGTGCTGATCGCCGACGCCTACCAGGCTTTTGCCGAGGTGCCCGGCTTCGCCGCGGTCGCCACGCGCGCGGCGGTCGCCGCCACGGACTACAGCTTGTCCATTCCGCTCTACGTTAAGCGGGGGAAGCTCGGGAATGATGCGGCGCCGGACGGGCGTAGGCTGGCGGCGGTGTGGGCGAGTTGGGAACAGGACGGTGAGGTCTTCTGGAAACAGATGGATACCTTGGTTGCGACACTGGACGGACTGAGCGACTAAAATTATTCACCAGATCGGTGAATAATTCGCTAAACTTGGGGTGCAATTTGGAGATCGTTTTCGCGGACAAGGACCTTCAGGCCCTCTGCACGAGCGAGCGCCAACAGAAAAAGGCGCTCGGACATGCGGGGATGTGCAAGTTGCGCGCCAGGCTCTCCGACTTGATGGCCGTGGCACGCGTGACGGAACTGGTCGCCGGCCACCCACATCCACTGACCGGCAACCGAGACGGGCAATTCGCGCTCCGGCTGGATGGTGCGTGCCGACTCGTATTCGAGCCTGCCCATCAGCCGATACCCCAGCGCAACGATGGCGCAGTGCTTTGGGTCGAGGTCACCGCCGTCCGCATCGTCTTCATTGGTGATTACCATGACTGAACAAGTACAGGCGTTTGCGCCGGACTGGATCTCGCCTCCAGGCGAGACCATCGACGATCTCCTGGACGAGCGTCATTGGACCCAGGCCGAACTTGCGGAGCGTGCCGGCTTCACCCGCAAGCACGTCAATGATCTGATCAAGGGGCGCGCCACGATCACCGCCGAGACGGCGGGGCGTCTGGATCGGGTCCTTGGCGGCACGTCCCAATTCTGGCTGACCCGCGAGGCCCAGTATCGCGCTGCCCTGGAGCGGCGGCAGAACCTCAAAGCCCTGCAACAGGATTCGTCCTGGCTGAAGGAACTGCCGTTGAGCTGGGTCCTCAAGCAAGGCTGGGTGCGGCACTTCGCGTCCAAAGGGGAACAGGTCGAGGAATGCCTGCGCTTTTTCGGGGTCGCCGCGGTCGCGGCCTGGCGTGACACCTACGAGTCCCCACTCACGGCGTTTCGCGCCTCCGACCGCGTTGAGAAGAGGCCCGGTGCTATTGCAGTCTGGCTTCGGCAAGTCGAGCGTACCGCCAACCAGTTGGAGTGTGCTCCCTTCGATAAGACCGCGTTCAAGAAGGCGCTGCCGACCCTGCGCGCCTTGACCACGGAGCCCGATCCTGCGGTATTTGTCGCCCAGCTTCAGAGCACCTGTGCGGCCTGCGGGGTGGCGGTGGTCTTCGTCCCCGCGCCGCCTGGCTGCCCGGTGCATGGCGCCACGCGCTGGTTAGGGCCGGACAAGGCGGTCCTGGCCCTGACCCTGCGCCACAAGACGAATGACCAACTGTGGTTCAGCTTCTTCCATGAAGCCGCGCATCTACTCAAGCACGGGAAGAAACTCCTGGTGATCGAGGGTGTCGACGGCTTGGACACGACGCTTGAGCACGAAGCGAATTGCTTCGCCGCCGACCTGCTGATTCCCCCAGCGGAGTTGAGTGTCCTGGCCACCCTGCGGTCACACAGCGAAGTCGAGCAGTTGGCCAATCAACTCGGCGTGGCGCCGGGTATTCTGGTCGGACGGATGCAGAAAGAAGGCTGGCTGCCCTGGGACCACCTGAACGCCCTGAAGGTGCGCTATGCGTGGGCCGTCCCAGAGAACGCCAGTGTTTGAGTCGGCAGGGCGACCTGCGTGGCCGGGACCGCAACGGTTCGCGCCCGCGCCACTCCAGATTGGCCGCCCCCCCCCCGACCTAGGTTGCAACCTTGAGCTTCAAACTGATCGCCGCAGGTGACACTCATGCGTAGCGCCGCCGAACTCTTGGAAGAACTCAACGCCGTCGATGAATCGATCCGCATGGAAGCTAAACGGGCGAGTGAAATCGGTAAGTCCGTGCTGCAAACTGTCATTGCCTATACCAATGAGCCTAATCTGGGGGGAGGCTACTTGCTCTTGGGCGCCGACTGGAAAACCGATGACAAAGGAGATGTGCTGTACTGGGCCGCAGGCATCTCGGATCCCGATAAGATCCAGCGCGATTCGGCTTGCCGGTGCGCGTCCATGCTGAGCGTGGTTGTGCGACCTGAGATGCGGGTCGAATTCGTGACGACACTCGAGGTGCGACAGCCATTGTTGTTGGGGCTACGGCAAATCATTAATGCCATCGTCGATGAGCTACCCCGTGGCTTTCGGTTGGACGAGGGTGCATTGCAAAGCCGGCAGCAGGCTATTCTGCCGGAACAGGTGATCCGCGAGGCGCTGGCCAACGCCGTCATGCACCGCAGTTACCAAATTCATAGTGCGGTTCAGGTCATCCGCTACGCCAAGCGGATCGAAGTCATCAATCCGGGTTTCTCGCTCAAAGCAGTGGCAGAACAGCATCGCGTTCCTCAAGGAATTGCTGGATCTGGCCCGCGACCTGGTTGCCGCGGAGCAGGAGACCCCGCCCGCCGAGGATGAGGACCGCGGCCGGGCCGCGCTCACCGCGCTGTTCCAGGAGGTACGCAACCCCGCAACCCCGGTCGTGGTCGAGCGCGTGGTCGAGGACATCGACCAGATCGTGTGCATTGTGCGCTTTCCCTACTAAATTGCACAGACTTTTATCAATGAGAAACGCACGCGTTTGCATTCTAATGTGATCATCCGTCAGGTTTGACGGCTTTTTCCCGATCACGAGGAACGCACGATGGAAACACTTGATCTCACGACGAACAACGCGCGTGGATTTGTCGGCCGCCAGCGGCGCCGGGGCGCCGGATGGTGCCGCAACCTGGGCCTCCCGGTGGCCGCGGACACACAACCCGACGGCACCGGGACCCAAGACATCACGTCGGCTAAGGCCATTGCCGGACCCGCCGAAAACCCGGCAGCGCCCGTGACGCCTCAACCGCGAGGACGCGGGCTCGGCGGCGGCCGCGGTGCTGGTGCCTGCCGGAGCAATGGCGGCGCCGCCGGACAAGGTCCCGGCCGCGGCGCGGGGCGCGGGGCCGGCGGCGGACAAGGCCGTCGCGGCCGCATCTGAGTCGGCGCATCCCTCACCCATGTACACGGTCTTCGGCCTGTTCATCGTTATGGCCGCCGCCGCGATTCCGGCGGGGGTGCATCTGGGTTTTCGGGCACCGCGCATCCGCGAGACCGGCTCGCCCGGGGATTATGGCCTCGCCTATGCCGCCGTGCGTATCCCCACGGTGCGTCAGCGTCACCTGTTCGGCTGGCTGCTGCCGCAACCGGAATCTGACTGCACCATCATCGTCGTGCATGGTTGGGGCAGCAACGCCGAGCTGATGCTGCCCCTGGCGGCCCCGCTGCAACGGGCCGGATTCAATTTGTTGCTCTATGACGCCCGCAATCACGGCAGCAGCGATGCGGACAGCTTTTCATCCTTGCCGCGCTTCGCCGAAGATCTCGGCATGGCGATGACCTGGCTCAAGCACCATCACCCGCACCGCGCGGCCCGCATCGCGGTGCTCGGTCACTCGGTCGGTGCCGGTGCCGCGTTGTTCGAAGCCTCACGCAATCCCGATATCACGGCGGTTATCAGCATTGCCGCGTTCGCGGACCCGGCACGGGTGACCGAGGGCTATTTACGTCACCTGCATCTGCCGCGGTTCATCACCCGCCTGGTCATCCGCTATGTAGAATGGACGATTGGCTTCGCGTTCGAGACCATCGCGCCGATGAACAGTGTTCGCCGTATCGCGTGCCCTATCCTGCTGGTGCACGGCACGGACGACCAGACCGTCCCGGTGGAGGACGCGCGCCGCATCCTGGCCAACTGCCGGGCGTCCCAGGCCCGCCTGCTGGAGGTCGATGGCGCCGGGCACGATTCGGTGGACAAGATCGAGCAGCACGTCAGCGAGCTGACGCGGTTCCTCAACGACACCTGCCCCACCGAGGCGGCCCAAGCGCGCATCGCTCATCCAGCGGCAGCGCGGCCTTGATCATCGATCCGGCCAGCGTTCGCTGGTCCTGACCCATTTCACAACCAACAGCAACGACATCATGGCATCGAACTACGAAACCTTTTTCGATCTGGCGAGTTTCGCCGTCGTCGGCCGCTCCAAGGCCAAACCCTTCCCACTGCTCAGCTATCGGCGACTGAAAGCGATCGGCAAAACGGTGTACGCGGTGGACCCCGACACCAACGTCATCGATGGCGATACGGCCTACCCCGACCTCGGTGCACTACCGAGCCCCGTCGAGGGCCTGATCGTCGAGGTGCCGAAGGCGCAGACCAGCGCCTGGATCAGCGCGGCGGCCGCCGCGGGCATCCGCGATGTCTGGGTGCACATGGGCCACGACACCCCGGAGGCGGTGGCGCTGGCCGCGCAGCATGGCATCAACCTGCGCACCGGCACCTGTGCCGTCATGTATCTGAAGCCGGGCTTCTCGTACCACAGTATCCACAAGCTCATCATGAAGATGACCGGTAAGTACTAAGTAACGCGTCAGCAATAAGTTAAACACTCGTCGAGTAGGGTCTGTCCCATCGGTGTCAAAATAGGCCTGACGGACCCGGGCGCCGGACGCGGCCTCGAATGCCGCGATCACGGCCGGCGAAAGATAGCCAAGCCAATTGACGAACCGCAACTGTGGCCCGCGTCCCAGCGATCGCAGACAGGAAGGCGCGCGATTTTGCCGGTGCTATGACATAATGCATGGCTGATTTTATCCAGGTTTGCGCCACCCGCCCAAGCCATTCCACCTCCTGCAACCACGGGGATACCCTCGATGAGCCTCCTGATCGCCGACGCCATGGCCCAGGATGCGGCAACCGCCGCCTCCGCCGCGTCCGCCGCGTCCGACCCGCTGCTGATGAACCTGCTGCCGCTCGTCCTCTTCGGTGTGGTCTTCTATTTCCTCCTGATCCGGCCCCAGGCCACGCGCCAAAAAGAACACAAACGTATGATCGATGCCCTGACCAAGGGTGACGAGGTGGTCACCATGGGCGGCCTCGCCGGACGCATCACCGATTTGGGCGACAACTTCGTCCAAGTGGAGATCGCCGACGGCGTCCCCAACGGCGTCCAAGTTAAAGTCCGCCGCGCCGCGATCGAGGCGGTGATGCCCAAAGGTTCACTCAAGGACCTCTAACCGGAGTCTCGCGGACGCGTGGAGGCCGGTTGCGTGCTTCCATCGTCCATCCGCTGCCGCCGGCCGGTGTCAGTTTCAGCGTCGGTACGGCGCACCCCCGGCCCGGCGCCGCGCGACCCTCCCCCGCCGCGCAAGCGATTGGAAATGCGATGAACCAATATCCCCTGTGGAAAAACCTGCTGATCCTGGGAACCATCCTGGCCAGCCTGATCCTGGCCCTGCCGAACCTGTTCTCTCAGGATCCATCCATCGAGATCTCGGCCGCCCGTAAGGCGACGATGACCGCCGCCGGCAGCGATGAGATACGCGCCGCCCTGGAGAACGCCAAGGTCCCGTTCAAGCGGATCGACACGCTGGAAGACGGCAAGCTCCTGGTCCGTTTCAACGCCTCCGGAGACCAGTTGCGCGGCGCGGAGGTGATCGCGAACACCCTCTCTGACCGCTACCGCGGCGCCCTGACGATCTCCGCCGACCTGCCTGGCGTGGTTCGCGCGCTGGGCCTCAAGCCCATGAATCTGGGGCTTGATCTGCGCGGCGGCATCTATGTGCTGATCGACGTGGACATGGAGTCCGCGGTGGATCAGTCGCTGGAACGCTATGTCGAGGACATCCGCACCCAGTTGCGTGACGCCAAGGTGCGCTATCTGACCGTCGGCCGCGAACAGGGCAAGGTTGTCGTCAAGTTCGCGGACGCCGCGGCGCGTGACGCGGGTCAGAAAGTCATCGCCAAGGAGTTCCGCGACCTCGTGATGGCGTCGGTGGATGAGGGTGGGGCCTTCCTCATCACCTTGGCCCTGACGCCGGCCCAGCAGAAAGAAATCCAGGACTTCGCACTCCAACAGAACGTCACGACCCTGCGCAACCGGGTGAACGCCCTGGGCGTCGCTGAGCCCAACATCGCCCGCCAGGGCGATCGGCGCATCGTCGTCCAGTTGCCAGGCGCCCAGGACCCGGGCCGACTGAAGGAGATTCTCGGTGCCACCGCCACCCTGGAGTATCGCCTGGTCGATACGGAAGGCAGCGCAACGGATGCGGAGGCCGGGCGGGTCCCGGTCGGCAGCCGGCTCTACCACGACCGCGAAGGCCGCCCGGTGCTCCTGAAGCGGCGGGTGATCGTCACCGGCGATCAGATCACCGATGCCGCATCGGGATTCGACGCACAGAGCGGCACACCGATGGTCTCGGTCAATCTGGACGGACCCGGCGGGCGGCGCATGCGGGATGTGACGACCGAGAACGTGGGCAAACCCATGGCCGTGGTGTTCATCGAAAACCGCACCACCACCCAACAGGTGGACGGCAAGCCGGTGAAGCGTACCGAGAAGGTCGAGGAGGTGATCAGCGTCGCCAACATCCGCGAGCCCTTCGGCAAGCGCTTCCAGACCACCGGGCTCGACTCCTCCGAGGAGGCCCACAACCTGGCCCTGTTGCTGCGCGCCGGCGCGCTGGCCGCGCCGATTCAGATCGTGGAGGAGCGCACCGTGGGTCCCAGCCTGGGCCAGGACAATATCGATCAGGGCATGCTGTCGGTCGCCATCGGCTTTCTCGCCGTGGTGGTGTTCATGGCCTATTACTATAGTTGGTTCGGGGTGGTCGCCGATGTGGTGCTGCTGCTGAATCTGGTGCTGATCGTGGCGGTCATGGGCCTGCTGGGAGCCACCCTGACCATGCCCGGCATCGCCGGCATGGTCCTTACCATCGGTATGGCGGTGGACGCCAACGTGCTGATCTTCGAGCGGATGCGCGAGGAGATTCGCAACGGCAACTCGCCCCAGGCAAGCATCGCGGCGGGCTACGACAAGGCCCTGTCCTCGATCATCGACGCCAATGTCACCACCCTGATCGCCGCGGTGGTCCTGTTCAGCTTCGGTACCGGCCCCATCAAGGGTTTCGCGGTCACCCTCACCGTGGGTCTGATCGCTTCCATGT
>Ga0247837_1000391_pt1 | contig 91867 bp, 67 predicted proteins | sample LaCtaG_2_FD_187115 | JGI IMG/M metagenome (GOLD analysis project Ga0247837, IMG submission 187115) | Freshwater microbial communities from meromictic Lake La Cruz, Castile-La Mancha, Spain - LaCruzMarch2015_14.5m | ecosystem: Environmental > Aquatic > Freshwater > Lake | place: Spain: Castile-La... | reverse complement strand
GCGGATAGGCTTCGCCAGCAGCAGCCCGCGATTCAAATGCAGCCAGCACACCACGCCTTTTTCAATCAAACGTGCTGCACTTCCGACCTGCTCGCGCAAATCGGGCCGCAGCCATAAAGTCTGGGACGGGTGTAGATTTCGCGGCTGATGTAGGTTTGCTCGATGGAGCGCTGAAGCTCTGAGGGCTTCATGCCACGGGCGCGGACTTCGCCGATGTGGAGGAGATTGACGGTCCCGTTATCGCTAATGGTATAGACGCCTTTGATCTGGGCGACTTCGTTATCCGGGATGGCTCCGATGGAGATGGTGATCTTGTCACCAGGGCGCAGGGGTAGCTCTCCGCTCTGGCCGTACAAGCCGGCCAGACTGGTGAAAAAGACTGCCGTGAGGAGGTGGAACGGTTTCATGGGGGCGGAGGAGGGGCTTTAAAAGAGATCACCCTGGGTGCTCCTGGCGAGGGCCATTGTCGGTGCGGGTGCCGGGCTAGAGGTGGAGTGGCGTTTTTTGCGTTTCTCTGGACGCGTGCTGCCGGGGGCTGCGGGGCTGTTGTTTGGCGAGTAGTAGGTGTAGTAGCTGGTGTAGTAGGCGTACTGGGAGTCGCTGCGCAGGTCCACGTTATTGAGGACGACTCCGAGAACCTTGCCGCCGACGTTTTCCACCGTCTGCTTCACACGCATGAGCATGTGGCGTGGCAGCTTGCGGTGCTGGACGACGAGCATGGTGAGGTCTGCTACGTTGGCCAGGACGGAGGCATCACTGACACCAAGGATGGGCGGGGAGTCAATGAGCACGAGATCAAAGCGGCTTTTGGCATCGGTGATGAGTTCGGTCATGCGCTGGGAATTCAGGATGCCAGCGCTGTCGGCGGGGAGCATGCCGCTGGGCAGGAAGTAGAGGTTTTCGACCGGGGTGCGTACGACGACCTCCTCGAGCTGTACATTCGTAGTCAGATAATTGGTCAGGCCGGTAGTGTTGCTCACATCAAAGTGCGTGTGCATGCTGGGGCGGCGCAGGTCGGCATCTATGAGCAGAACGCTGTAGCCACCCTGGGCGCAGACGTAGGCGAGGTTGCAGAGCGTGGTGGACTTCCCCTCACCGGCACCGCCGCTGGTGACGGTAATGCAATTGGCGTCGGGGCTGCGGCGATTGAACTCGATGTTGGTGCGCAGGATGCGGTAGGCCTCGGCGTCGGGATTGAAGCCGCTGTTGCGATGGAGCACGCCGACATCCTTTGGGATGACAGCGAGGACGGGCACGCCAAGGAAGCGCTCCACGTCGTCCAGGCTTTTCACCGTGGTATCCATGTATTCGAGAAAAAAGGCCAGACCGAGGCCGAACATAAGGCCGAGTACGCCGCCGAGGGCGAGGTTGACGACGACATTGGGCTTAGCGGGCCTGCCTTCTGGCTCAGCACTGGCAAAGATGGTGGCAGGGGACTTGACGAGTGCCAAGCTGGTTTTGGTCTCGAAGAAGCTCTTTTTGAGTTCAAGCAGCAGGGACTCCAAGTGAGTCACCTCGTTCTTTGCTGCCAGGAACTCATCTCGTGCGCCCTGCTGGTCCAGCAGCTCCGTTTTAGCTTCTTCATTAAATTTGCTAAAGGAGTCGCGCTTGGCCGTGGCGGAGGCCAGCAGGCTTTGCAGCCCCTGGATGTGCGACTTGGCTGCGGCGAGGATGAGGTCTTTGTAAGTGGCGACCTGGCTGTCCACGGCTGCGACGCTCTGGTGCTTACGCCCGAGGCCGCTGTTGACCAGACCCTCACGCTGCACCTGGAGATCCTGGAGCTTGCCGAGCATGGAGGTGACGTTGCTGTCTTGCAGCTTCATGCCGGAGGCGCGTCGGACCAGCTCGTCACTGTCCAGCCTCGATAGCTCGTTGATCTCTGCCTCCAGGGTCTGGACTTCAATGTTTGCCTGCACGAGCGCCTGTTCGCGTGTCATGACCATGGAGTCTGCTGAGGTGCGCACATCGGTGCCTGGTGCTGTGGACATGGTGCCGGTGGACATGTATTCGCCGACGATGCCCGCCTTCTTTTTCGCTTCGCGCTCGCGCGCTTTGGCTTGGTCGCGCAGCAACTCCTGCTCGGCGATCTGCTTGCCGACCATCGCCAGCGCGTCTTCCTTCTGCTTTGAGTCCACCTCGGTCCGGCGCGTCATGTAGCTGGCCGCGACGGCGTTGGCGATCTCGCAGGCGACATTGGGATCCTCGTCGAAGTACTCGATGACCACAAAGTCTGAGCGGATGCTGGACTGAGTGTCCAGGTTGCCGCGCAGCCTGCCCAGGGCGGCATGGCGTGTCGGCAGGGACCAGCGCTCTTGCAGCTTGAGTTTGTCCACCACCGGGTAGAGCGTGTCAGGCTTGGTGATGGTTTCAAACTGGTTTTTAATGACGACATCACTCGCGGCCATGAAGTCATCGCTACTATTGGCAAAGACCCGGACCTTGTCGGTGGTGCGCTCGATCCGCATTTCCACGCGGCCACGATACTTGCGTGGCATGATGTAGGTAATAATGGCTGCCGTAGCGAAGACGAGCAGCAAGGAGAGAAGAATCAGCCCGAAGCGGTTGCGGATGACCTGCCACGAGTCGAGCGCGTGCCTTTGGAGATCGGTGCCTGCTTCGTTCATGGCGGATTTGATTATCTGGAGTTGTTAACGTTTTTACCCTTGGCAGAGAGCCAGCGGGGGCCGAAGCCGCCCGCTGGCACTTGGGTGTTTGGCTGTTGATGGGAATTTAGAAAGAGGCGGTGAGGCCGAGGGAGATATTGTGCCGGTTGAACTCACGGAGCGCGTCGTCAGAACTAAGCACTGAGTAGGAGTATCCGGCATCCACGGCGAGGTTTTCGAGAATCTGGTAGGAGATGCCGGCGGAGAGCAAGACAGAATGCTCTGTGACATCCGTGCCTGCAATGCCTGCGTCAAAGTCGCTGTAGGCGTAAGAGGTGCCCGCATTCACGGCGACGCGCTTGTTGATCTGGTGGCTAACATTCAGCCCTGTGCGCACGGAATAGCGGCTGTCAAAGGCACCAAGCTCCGCCCCGTCGAACCCGACTGCGCCGAACCAGCGCGCCTGGGTCTGCTTTGCCACGGCATAGTTGAGCGCCACCTCGCCGTAGGGTGCGGTGTTCTTAGCGCGGGAGGATTTAAAGAACTCTGCACCTGCGCGGAAGGAACCAGTGAAACGCTCGCTCCACGCATGGTCCACACCTGCGAGTGCGAAGTGGGAGAAGGAATTCACATCTTTCCGGTAACGGTAGCGCACGTTCTTATAGCGATACTCAGCGACGAGGCTGGTCCGCTTGGTCATAGCGTAAGTGAACTGCTGAGCGATCAAGTGAGACAAGCGGTCCTCCAGGCCGGAGACGATGTCATCTTGATACATGATTCCGTCCACCGTGTAGGAGGTGGTGGTGGAAAAACGCTGTGACCAAGCGTAGCTGACATTGAAGTTATTGAAACCGTAGAGGTATTGGCCGTTAAAAAGCGTTGTTGAACCGCCCGTCGTCAGGCTGGGCTGGGCCTCGTAGGTCAGATAGAAGTTGTTGCTGATCTTCAGCCGCTCGGAAATCTGGTGCGCGATGTTGAAGGCAGCCCGCGCATTATAGAAAGTGTCGTTGTAGCGCGGGATTTCATCCAGGTAATGGGTCGCGCCGAGGTCCAGGGATGCGCTCCAGGATGTCGTCGGATCAGCCTCCTTGAATGTCGCTCCCACGCCGCCTTGGAGGTAGAAGGACTCGAAATTTTGCAGCAGCGGAGATGTCACGCCGTAATCCAACACGTCATATCCACCCCGCGAATAAATGCTCCAGGTCAGTGGCTCATCCGCTTGAAAGTCGCCAGAGTAATTCTGCACAGCGACCAGACCTTGCGCATGAGCGCTCAAGGCTGAGATCAGAAGCAGAGAAGCGTGCGACAGAAGATGAAGAGGACGCATGAGGAGGGAGCCTGAAAAGAGTTGGATTTCAGAAAAAGATCTGGCTGGCGTGCATCAAGGGTAAACCGAAGTCGGTGATGTCGGGCAGTTCTCACATTTCCGGAAGTTCGGATCGCAAGGCACAAAACCAGTCGAGGGCGGCTGGATCAGGTAAACACCACGGATGCTGGCTGGTGCTTGACTGAATTCGTCTTCCTCTTTTGTGGGGGCTACCGGAAGCGGGTTTTTGACTGACTCTTTACCAGAGGGGGTCACAGCTGTGACCTTGTTGGTAATTGCAGTTCCTGGAGAGGCTGCCGTGGCACAGTCCATAATGATTCCCGACATCTTTGGCGCGACAGAGATGCCAGTCTGCACAATCTGATTCACCATCGAGCCGTCTGCTTTGGAGGCGAGGATTGCAGCCTTAATGATTTCACAAGCGCAGGATTCATTGATGACCAGTGCATCTTCCACAATCATCAGAACCTTTGCCGGATCCTTTTCCACGGCAGAGGCGACATCCTTAGAGATGTCGGCGCAGGAACCCGTTTGTGCCTTAGCCTTTGAGGTAGCGGCTACGAAAGCCAGGCCGAGCAAGCAAACGCTGAGGCGTAGAGTGAGAAAGACTCTCATAGGCGGGAGAAATGTGGAGTTTAAAATGCGTGTCTGTGTCTGGAGCGGGTAGTGGGAATCGAACCCACATGGCCAGCTTGGAAGGCTGGAACTTTACCATTAAGCTATACCCGCGATTAAATTTATAATAACACGCAATATCTTACCGCCGCAAGATATTTTTTAGAATTAGCACAAAAGGTTTTAAAATTCAGAAAAGCTGATGAGTTAGCTTTCGTGAAGTTTGGAACCTCCCGTTCTTCCTTCAAAGCTGAGTAGTAGCACCCTGTCATCATCTGGCAAGACTGTAATTCAATCAGCCGCCCGGCTTGATTCGCCGTATCTAGCATCGGAATAATGACCGACTAATTAAGAAATATTAAATATTTTTGCATTTTTTATTGACGACTCCTTTAAACTTTAGTTCAACAGGCCATGTCATAGCTCGTCCCGGCAACCGTGAAGTCGGCGGGCGTCCTACATTGAAGATTTGGCAGAAAAGTTGCTTTGAAAAAATCAGGAGAAAGTCAGTCATCCTATGCTAGCCTGCCGACCCCCCGCGTTTCAGCGGGCTTCAAGAAAAGCAAAACTGTACCGTATTTACATCTGTAATGTCTAACATGGAACTTGACGGAGGAATCAAAATCTACCTGCGGGAGATTGGCAAGACCGACTTGCTGACACCTGAGCAGGAGGTGGACCTCGCCGAGCGCATCAAGCGCGGCGACCCTGAAGCGCGCTCGCACATGATCCGCGCCAACCTCCGCCTGGTGGTCAAAATCGCCCAGGACTACGCCAATTACGGTCTCCCCCTGCTCGACTTGATCTCCGAAGGCAACATCGGCCTCATGAAGGCCGTGGAGCGCTTTGACCCCAACAAGGGCGGCAAGCTCTCCACCTACGCTGCGTGGTGGATCAAGCAGTCCATCAAACGCGCCCTCGCCAACCAGTCGAAGACCATCCGCCTGCCCGTCCACATGGTGGACAAAATCAGCAAGATGCGCCGTGTCGCCATGGCGATGTCTGAGGAACTGGGCCGCGAGCCGACCGATGACGAGCTTTCCGAGGAGATCGGCATTGACCGCGCCAAGCTCAGCCAGCTCAAAGTCGCCTCCATGCGCCCGGCGTCCCTCGACGCGCCCATCAGCGACGACGACAGCACTGAGTTCGGCGAAATCGTCGGCGATGAGAACGCGCAAACGCCCTTTGACCTGCTCAGCCACAAAAACATGCACAGCCAGCTCGACGGGCTGCTGACCGTGCTGGATGAGCGTGAGCGCAAGATCATTGACGCCCGCTTTGGCCTCGCCGGGCAGAAGCCCCGCACGCTGGAGGAAGTGGGCCAAGAGTTCGGCGTCACGCGCGAGCGTATCCGCCAGCTCCAAAACATCGCTCTCCGCAAACTGCGCCGTGCCTTGCAGAAAAAGGAAGACCCGATTCCGAAGGCTCTGCGCAATGCGGGTGCCAAGAAGAAAAAGAAAGCCATCGCTGCCGCCGAGGACAAGGTGGCCAAGTAAGGCGCGGGAAACCGTCACCGATCAAGGCAGGTCACAGCAGCCTGCCTTTTTCGTGCACCCAGTCAGGCATTGTGTTCGTGCTGGCAAAACAGCGCCGGTGCTCCTCATGGATTCGACGGCTGATCGCAAAGCCGCGCCTGACCGACTCACGCACGATGTGCTGCAAACTCAGTTGATCATCGCTCAAAGCATCCAACATCAGGGGCAGCATCTCTGGCACGTAAAGTGCCGCCACGGGTTCAAAGGTCTCCTCCGACCCAAAAAACAAAGCCCGCTCATGCTCCAGATGAGCCTGCACATGCTCTTGCAAAAAAGCCGCCGTCATCCACGGCATGTCCACGGCCAGCACCAGCAGCGGCAACTGCACCCGTTCCAGGCAACGCACAATCGCAGGCAGCGGCCCCCGGTCTTCACCCGGAGGATCAAAGACCCATTCGATCTCAGGATTGCGCAACCCGCAATCCGCAGCCTGCAATTCCTGCTCCGCCCGACAGGCCACGAGCAGACATGCAGGCCGTAAAGAATGGAGCTTCTCCACCTGCGCCTGCCACAACGGCCTGCCCTGCCATTCCAGCCAGGCCTTGTCCTGCCCCATGCGCCGCGAGCGCCCGCCCGCGATCAGGGCGGCGGCAAACGGGCGCGTGAGGGCGGGCACATCCAGCATGGGCAAAGAAAGCCCTGCCCGCGCGATGAAGCAACGCAAAGCCCCACCCTCCTCAACCGTATGCTGCGGATGTTCCGTGCCGCATTCCTTTCGCTGCTTTGCCTTGGCTCACTCAGGGCAGACCCCATTTATGACGCCTACATTTCCACGGGGGACAATCATTGGCTGGGATCCTCCCTGCCGATTGATTCACCGCAGAGCATTGAGGACACCTTTGAGTTCCTGCAAAAAGTCTGCGGCGTGCAGCGCGTCTATTGGCGCGGGCTGGAGGAGGCGACATGGGTGCAGACCATGATCGAACGCCCAGAGAACTGCCGCTACTACAGCTTCTGGCAATGGATGCGCAGACTGTATCGTGAGGTGGACCCCGACGTGCTCGCGGTCAAAGCGGCGAAGAAACGCGGCATAGAAATCTGGGGCGTGGGCACGCTGTTTGACTGGGGTGCGCAGGCGGACACGCCCGGCTTTGGCGACTATCCCGCGAACGCCGAATCGAAACTGCGGCTGGAACATCCTGAATGGGTGCCCGTGGACAAACATGGCTTTCGCCGCCAGGGCGGCCCCATCGAACTGGCCTACCCAGAAGCACGTGCGGCGCTGGTGAAGCTGCATATGGATGAGGCGCTACGTGCAGGCTACGACAGCATCACCTTCCTCACCTATGTCGAGAACTACTCCCTGCGCTTCCAGGACGAGTTTGGCTACAGTCCGCCCATCGTCGAGGAGTTTAAAAAGCGCCACAAGCTCGACATCACGAAGGAAGCCTTCACACGCTACGCCAGCAAAGAGGACTGGCAGCGGCTGCGCGGTGAATACGTCACCACCTATTTGCGCGAGATGAAGACGGAACTGGCGAAGCACCGCAAACAACTCGGCATCTTCATCAGCGCGCACGACATCCGCAAACCGCAACCCTGGAACGTGCCCGAACTCATCCGCACCTCAGGCATGATGCACTTCGACCTCGAAACCTGGGCCAAAGACGGCCTCGTGGATCTCTTCATGGTCAATGGCAACAGCTCCGGGCAGATGCAGGACGCCGCCATCCGCGAGGTGCAGTGGCTCGTCCGTGACACGAAGACACAGCTCACCTTCCTCACAAGTTCCGCCAATTCCGAGAAGTGGAAGCCGCTGCAAGACAGTGGCATCCGCAACATCATCGCCCTCAATGAAGATGCCCATTTTGCGAGCCGAAATGTGCTCCCCGAGCAAACCACCGACGCCCTCAGCAGCGGCGATCTCGCCCGCACTTGCAAAGCACTGGCGCAAATCATCGAAGGCAAGCTCAACGCGAAGATCGAACAACTCAATCCACTCGCCATGAGCGGCAATCTCGTCCAGCGCCGCCTTGCACTCAAAGCGCTGGCACACGTTCAAGACACTGCCGCTCTGCCAATCATCGAATCCGCGCTTCTCGATCCCGAAAACGGCATCCGCTGCATGGCCGCCGAGTGCTTGCGCGCCGTTCATGGGGAAAAAAGCACCAAGGCACTGCTCGCCGCTGTTGAAAAATTTGGAACCCATCCACTGCGCGAATCCGCAGTGCCCACACTGCTGCGCATGAAGCCGTTTCCGCGTCCGCTGCTTCAGGAAGCAGCGATGAAGTCCGCCAGCGAGGACGTGCGCATCGTCTGCCTGCGCGCGCTCGCCACCGTAGCCGAGGCGGGAGATTTTCCCGTGTTTGAGGCCGCCTTTCAGAAAGGCAGCACCTACCCGCGTTACCTCGCCACCGAAGGCATGGGCAACATCCGCCACCAGCCCGATGCCGTGAACGCCTTGCTCAGGCTTCTCGGCCATCACGATGTCGTCGTTGCCAATCGCGCCGCCGCATCCCTGGCCCACATGGCCCGAACGAAGAACCCAGCGCTCGAACCACTGCACCAGGATGTGATCACAGCCTTGCAGAAGCGCTTTGCTGACTTTGCAGGCGAATACCTCCGCCCCGATGCTGGTTGGGGTTGGCGTGTCGTGGGCAATGCCCTGCGCGACTTCGGCGTGCCCTCTCCCGCTAAGCTCACGCCTCACAGCTTTGCTGTCTGGCATCTGCCGCAAAAGCCCGCGACCTTCAGCGAAGTCAGCGAGGCGGAGAATGACGCCGCCTTCAAAAACATGCCGCCGCCCCAGCCTGCGGCGCGTCCCCCGACCACGCTGCTTGTGGACACGACCAACGGCCCATTCAAGACCATCACCGCCGCCGTCAAAGCCGCACGTCCAGGCGACACCATCCTGCTCACACCGGGCATTTATCATGAGAGCGTGGACTTCACCAACCGCAGCGGCGCACCTGGCAGGCCCATCATCGTCGAGGGCAGAGGTAGCACCATCAATGGCAGCGATGTCGTGGATCTAAGTTCCTGGGAAAGCCTGGGCAACGACCTCTATCGCAAGCCAAAGCCAGCCACGCCAAAGCTGGTGCCAGAGATCATCTCACGCTTTTACCTCCTCTTTGACGGCAGCATCCAGCGCATGGGCCAGTGCTCAAAAGGCAAACGCGCGCCCTTGAAAAAGCCCGCCGACCTCGCGCACAATGAGTGGACCTATGCCGCCGATGAGGACGCGCTTTATCTCCGCGCCGGACCCGGCACCAAGATCGAGATGCCCGTGCGCTCCAACGGCCTCATCGTCGCTGGCACATGCGCCCATCTCGTGTTCCGCGATCTCACCGCCACGCATGTCTATAATGATGGGGCAAACATTCACGGCTGGTGCCGCGATGTCGTCTTTGAAAACATCCGCTGCATCGAGTGCGGCGACGACGGTGTCAGCGCCCATGACGACTGCGAGATCCGCGTGGACGGCCTCATCAGCGAGCGCAACGCCACCGGCATCACCGACACCGGGGCCAGCGTCAGCCACTACCGCAACGTGACCATCCGCGACTGCGTGGGCTACGATTTGTTCTTCATCGGCAGCAACGAGCACAGCGTCACCGACGCCACCATCCACAGCAAGGCCGAGCGCACCCTCGTGCTCGACGGCTCCCGTGACCTGCCCAATGGCCGCACCACCCTCCTGCTGAAAAACGTGAGGCTCCTGCGCGCGGGCACCCCGCAGGAAATCCGCGTCACGGTCAACAGCACCCTCACGATGCAGAATGTCGAGACCGTGAATCTCAGCCTGATAGCCACCGGCGGCAGCGTCCACGCCCACGACTGCACTTTCACCGGCTCCCCGCCGTCCGACTTTCTCCTCTGGCGCGACGCCACCTGGACCGGCGAAGGCAACAGCTTCCAGTTAGGCTCCTTCCGGCACGACAAGCAGACCTTTTACCCAAAGAACCTCGCAGCCTTTCGCGCGCACTTCATGTCCGACCGCACCTCCACCTGGAAGTAGCCAAGAAGGTTGCCATCCGCCCGTGACCTGTGTTTGATACCACTATGAACCCGCCCCGTCCCTGGATCATCGCTGAAACGAACTGGAAACATGTGCAGGCCACGCGCTATGAAGTGGCCGTGCTGCCCTGGGGGGCCACGGAGGCACACAACTGGCACCTGCCCTATGCCACCGACAGCCTGCAAAACGAGGCCATCTGTGCCGAGGCGGGACGCATCGCCTGGGAGGCGGGCGCAAAGGTGGCCGTGCTGCCAAACATCCCGTTCGGCGTGCAGACCGGGCAGCTCGACATCTCTTTCTGCATCAACATGAACCCGAGCACCCAGCTCGCGGTGCTAGAGGACATCATCTCATCCCTGGAAGGCGTTGGCGTGCCAAAGTTTGTCATCCTCAACGGCCACGGCGGCAATGACTTCCGCCAGTTGCTGCGGGAGCTGCAGGCGCAGCATCCACGCATCTTCCTCAGCTTGGTGAACTGGTTCCACATGGATGGCGGGAAGGACATCTTCACGATAGTCGGCGATCATGCAGATGAACGTGAGACCAGCCTCATGCTGCATCTGCATCCTGATCTGGTTTTGCCAAAAGCCGACTGGGGCAGCGGCACGGACAATCCCTGGAAGCTCAAGGCCATGCGCGAGAAATGGGCCTGGGCACAGCGCGCGTGGACGCAGGCCACGAATGACACAGGCTCCGGTGATCCGCAGCATGCCACGGCAGAGAAAGGCGCGCGCTACTTTGAACTGCTGACCAAGAAGCTAGCCAGCTACCTCATCGAGTTGGCAGCGGCAGACACGACGACGCTGCACGAGCCTGGGTGAAGATTTTTTACTGCTGCCACTAACACATTTCAAAAGCCAGTTCTTCCCCCTGGTGAACGCCCCTCCAAACCCCTGGGGCGACAAACCATAAACAAAGAACCAGCCATGAAACCAGTGTGTCGCCGGATTGATGTGCCAACGGCACCACCCTCCTCAGCCCGGAGCAGCGCCCTGGGGTCTCATCACGAACCACCCTCCGTCACCCATATCCCTGTAGGGCTGCTCTCGACCCCCTCGGTCACTTCCATGCCATCGGCGGCCCGGTGTCGAGGGGCGTCCTTTCAGGACTCTGGGTCGTGGTGGAGTTACCTTCTCGGCTGTCCCAGGGCTAACGCCCTGGGCTGAGGAGGGCCGCATTTTCAATGCTCCAGAAGGCTTTAGCGCTCACTCAGCTTCGAAGGCACATCATTCTGGCGGCACACGCGGCACTTCCTTCATCTTCATAGGATTGCCAAAAAAATTTCCGCCGCTGCGCGGCCCAGAAGTAAAAGAGAAAAGGGTAAAAGCCTAGCCGCCAGCCACCACCAGAACAACACGGAAGCCGCGGTTGACATCGCGATCGCGTGGATCTACGATGCTGCGACACGCCGAACGCAGAATCACGCGACCACAGTTGCGCCACGAAGCACCGCGCAGCACCCGGTGTTCCTGTTGGGTGTTGTACCAGTCCTGGCACCATTCCCACAGGTTCCCGCCCAGGTCATGGATGCCCAATCCGTTCGCCGGGTAGCTGCCGACAGGGGCGGTGGTGGCGTGGTCATCTCGATAACCCTCGATGAGCCCGAAGGTGTCCACGCCCTTGGCCTTGGCGTCCTCGTCCGCGTAATTGCCACTGCGTGCCGGTGGCGGGAAGTCCCCGCCCCAGTGAAAGACGGCCTCCAGGTTTTGGTTGCCGCCTTTTTCTTGAGGACTCTGGCTGGCATCTTCTTTTTCACCGATGCCGACGGCGTAACTCCATTCCTGGTCGGTGGGCAGGCGGTATTCATCCTGCGGGCCAATGCGCCCGGCAGCGCGTTCCCGCTTCGTCAGCCACTTGCAAAAGGCGGCGGCATCCTCCCAGCTCACGTTGGCCGCAGGATGGCTGCTGTCTTCCGCACGCTCCCCACTGCCACGGCCCACGGGCACGCCGTCCCGTTCACTGGTTTTCCAGTCGTTGGCATCCTCCCCGGTCATTTCATAACCTCTGGCCGGGTCTGCCATGAAGGCGGCGTAGTCCCGGCTGCGGGTCTCCCAGATACCGCAGAGCAGCCGCTTGCCGTCCTGGTAACGCAGCAGGGGCACGAATTTCATGCCCAGGCTGTTGGTGAAGGGGGCTGCCTTGGTGGCAGTGGCGGGTGTGGCCTCCCGAGGCGTGGCTGGCAGCAGTGGCGCCGCAGGAGCCGTCGGCTGCGTTGGGGTGAACTTCACCGGCTGCCCACCAGGGACGAGGTGAAAGATGGCGCTGAGGCCATTGTGGCCGAAGGGGTATTGCTCACGGTGGTTCTTTTTGGCCAGGGCGATGACATCCCCCGTGACCAAGGTGTGCATGTCCGCGATGCTGAGCCCAGGGATGAGCATGCGCTTGCAGAGTTCTCGGGTGTAGAAGCTGCCACGCTCATCACTGGCTCCTGCTTGGGTGTCAGGGGCAGCGGCGAAGCCGGAGAAGACACCGGTGGTCTCCATCTTGGCGAAGCCTGAGTCGCGAAAGAGGTCTTTCCCCTGGACGCGGTTGGGCAGTTCCGTGCGGCAGCAGTCCAGGAAGGAGAGGTTCACCCCTTCTTTGTTCGCCTCATACATGGCCTCCAGGACGCCCTGAGCCTGGAGGGCCTGCCGTTTGATGAAGGCGGCGTCGGATACGTCTGCGGTGCTGGGGATGAGGTAATTGATGCCCAGATGCTCCGCGCCGTGGCCGGAGAAGTAAAAGAGCGCCACGCAGCGGCCCCGGCGCACCTCGGCGATGAAGCGTCCGTGAGCTTCCTCCAGCGCGGTGAGGTCCGGGCCCAAGGGCACGCTAGCGCCGCTGGAGTCGGTCGTGTAGAGCGTGGAGCCGCGGTCATTCTTCATAGGCTCGGGCTCGATGATGGTGAAGCCGAGTTTTTGAAGTGTCACGCGCATGAGGGCGAGGTCCTTCACTACCCCTGCGAGGTGGGGGATGCGTTTAGGCCCTTTGCTGGCGTAATACGGCACCCCAGCCAGGAAGGCGATGCGCCGGGGGAAGTCCGCCGCCGTGGTGATGGAGAAGCCGCCCTGGCCGCGAGCGCTGGCGGCTAGGAAGAAAAGAAGGAGGAGGTGTGTCATCAACGTTTTCATCAGGGATCTAGAGGCGGTTGAGTTCTTCGAGGTCCGCCTGGTCTTGGGGGCGGTTGGCATGAGTCTTGGCGGTGCGGAGGTCATCAAGGCTGAGGTAGTTCACACTGGCAAAGTCGTGACGTACCCTCTTTCGCCTGGCCCAGCAGGGCACGAAATCGAGCGGTGGGATGCTGGTGAGGAAATCAAAAATCACGGGAGCACGCCCCAACATGAACTGGGTACTGGGCTGGGCGAGATCTGCCTCCGTGATGTCAATGAGTGGGATGCCAAACTCACGGAAGGCACGCGCAACTTTGCACGCATTGGAAACGGATGGCTCAATCCAAAGATCAATATCCTTTGTGTAGCGTGGCTGTGCGTAGTGGATGACGGCATAGCCACCCACGACGAGGTAGCGCACCCTATGCTTTGCGAAGCACTGTAACAGTTCTCTGAAGTCGGAGTTCATTGGGATTACGGTGCTTCAATTTCCAGGCATCGACGACCATCTGCCAAGCTGCGTCCGTGCGCGCGGTTGCACTGAGGCGCTGCCAGTCGCGGATGGCTTGCACGCGCATGTCGTCAAAAGAGCCGCAACGGCGGAGGGGCCAGTCTTTGCGGGGCTTGAGGGGGGGAGAAGTCATGGCTCGCGGATGATGGTGACGCGGCGGTTCTGGGCACGGGCGGTTTCATCCGTGTTGGTGACGAGCGGGGCGCTCTCTCCCCTGCCCTGGATGCGCAGGCGCTGGGCGGGGATCTGGAACCACTGCACCAGGATGTCACGCACAGCCTGCGCCCGGCGCTGGGAGAGCACGGCATTGGCCGCGTCCTCACCGAGGTCACAGGTGTGGCCCTCCAGGGTGATGATAGCGTCTTTGAGCGTGGGGTCGGCCAGAGCGGCGCCGAGTTCGCGGATCTGGGCGGTGGAGGCGGCATCGGCCAGCTCGGTGGAGTTCAGCTTGAAGCGGATGCTGGAGAGGGAGATCTGGCGCAGCTTGCGTTGCTCGGCGCGTTCTTCATCCACGGTGAGGTCTTTGCCGGTGATGGCTTTGTCGTAGATGATCTCGGCGTCGAGTTTTTCGAGGATGCGCTTTGCTGGCACCACCGCCGGGTCTGCGGCGCAGAGGGCAGTAGCGAAGGCGGTGAGGAGGAGGGGGAGCTTCATGGGGAATGGGGAATGGGCTATGGGGCGACTTGAATGGTTACTTTGCTCAGGTTCGCGTCACGCACGGCGTCGGGTTTTGCGGCATCTTCTGATACGTCGAGGTCTTTGTTGATCACGTCCTCCATGTCCTCTCCGGCGGATTTGGCGATGGTGCCGCTGTTGGCCTGGGCAAAGAAGGCTTTCAAGGCGGCATCGCTCGCGAAAGGCGTGTCCGACACCACGGCAGAGAGGCGCTCCGTGCCAGTGACCGTGGTGCGCACGGTGAACTTGAAGCCGCCGCCCGGCGCGCCGACTAGCACAGCTTGGCCACCGAGGATGCGGTCGTTCTGCTGGAACTTGTTCGGGAACACGGGATACACGTCGCCCTTCGCATTCTGGTAGTAGAGACGCAGGTGGCAGTCGCGCGTGGCGCGCACCGTGGCGAAGAGGCGGTCGCCATTGCGGTAGTGCGCTTTATCCGTGGTTAGCTCCACCAGCAGCGGGTCCGCGCGGCGCTGCTTTTCCTGCGGGGTGAGGTTAGGCTTCTCCGTGGCCTTGACCAGCTCCACGGGTGCGGCCTGAGCGGCCAGCACATCGCCAAAGCCCAGGGCCTCGGCCAGGCGGGTAAAGCTGTCGGCAAACTGCTCACGCGGGATGCCGCGCTTCTCCAGGGCCAGGCGGTCGTTGAAGAACTTGGGTTCAAATTCGGCGATGCGTTTTTTCAGATCTTCCAGGTTCAGGCCCAGCTCAGCGGCGGCCTGGGCATAGGACACATCCTTTTCAAAAAAGGCCACCAGGGCGCTGACTGGCTCCGGGCCGTCCTGGGGAACGCTGGCTTTGGCCATGGCCTCCTGGAAGAGCTTGGCATCCGCTTTCACCAGCGTTTCCATCTGCGCAGGCTCGACATAGAGCTGGCGGATCAGCGTGGTGGCTGCCCCGCTAAAGCTGCCGGCTCCGGCGCGCACGTCATCGGTGGGCACGGACTTCATGCCGTGGGTGTGGCAGGCGATGCAGGAGAGGCCGTTGAAAATCTGGGTGCGGCCCGTGGTGCGCTCGTGATCCTCCACCACGTCCTGGGGCGCGGCGGTGTCCAGCCGCACGTCCTTGCCATCCACCAGCATGTAGGCCTGGAGGCCGTTGGGCAGGTTGTAGATGATCTCTCCGCCGTCATGCTGAAAGGCCAGCTCCCCACCGGCGAGATGTGCGTTTTCCGGCCCCAGGGGGAACTGGCGCAAGTTGCCACGGCCACCTTGTTTTTTGAAGTCGTAGCTCTTCCAGTAGGCCCCTGGGTAGGCACCCAGCTTGTGCCGCTCCACCATGCGGTTCTGGCGGGAGATGGCGCTCTTGCTGAAGGCGGCGCGGGCGGCCTCTCCCTGCTGGAGATTGTGGTTCACGTCCACACCCAGGCGCTTTTCCAGCTCGGTGGCGGTACCGGGGATGTTCAAGATGCGCTCATAAAACGGCGGGCGTGTGACCACGCTGGCGAACCACTCTGCCCGGACGACGGGCACCCGGCACTGGGCGCTGGCGGCGGCGCTGCGCAGGCCGTCGCCACCCACGGCATAGGGGTAGGTGCCGGTGATCTCATCCCACAGGGCTTGCCAGTCTTTGCCGATGTCACGCAGCCGCACGCGGTACAGCACCTTTTCCGGCCCCACTGCCGGAAAGGTGGCGATCTCCGGCACACTGCTCAGGCTGTTGAGCAGCTTGCGAATGCCTGCCTGCGCGGTGGCGAGGTCGGCGGCGGTGATCTTCTCCACGTTATTGTGCAAGGCGTGGAGGCTGAGGTAACGCGTGCCCGCCCGCTCCTGCGGTGGCAGGGCCAGCAGGTCCGCCACCGCCCCGGCGATGACCTGGGCCTCGGTGACGATGACGCGCTTGCCTTCTGCCGCTGGTTTGGCTTCCTCTTTGGGTGCCTGGGGCGCACTGGTGGCCACGTCTGCGCCAGTGACCGGAGCGGTTTTCACGACCGGGGCCGCAGGCGCGGCGGCTGGCTTGGCGCTGATGGGTTTCCCATCCAGCCCCGGCGTGCCATCCCGCAGCCAGGCCAGCAGGAGCGCCTTGTCATCCGCGCTGAGGGGCTGTTTGCCGCGCCCGGCGGTTTTGTCCGCCTTCGTGGTGCGCGGGCAGGAGTTGTCCTCGATGTAGGCATAGAGCACGGATTTGGGCGGGGCGTCTGCACTGACAAAGGTGGAGGCGGCCAGCGCTGCCAGATCCTCGGCCAGACCAAAGTCGCCATCGGCATCCTCGGCGTTGTGGCACTCCGCACAGCGGGATTTCAGCAGCTCGGCGGTGGCGGCGGCCAGCTCGGCGGGTTTCGTCGGCGGGGCTGCCTGGAGGAGAGGGGCGGTCAGGCAAAGCCCGGCCAGGAAGGGTGCAGCGCGTTTCATGAGATGGGTGGGGAGACTTACGAAATGATTTAGAAAAGACAAGGAAGGTGTGGCGTGGAGCAGGCTCCACGCCACCCAGGGCGGCCTCAGGCGCGGTAGGTCTTGGTGAAGGTGCTGGTCTGACCGTCGCTGTAGTGGCTGCGGTAAGTGACCACCTTCACCTCATAGCTGTAGCGGCGGCCGCAGTGGTCTTTGGCCCAGCGGCATTCCGTCTTGCTGGAGACGACGCAGGTCTGGGTGACATAGGGCTGGCAGGTCCCGGCTTGAGCGGCAGGGACGGCAGCGGCGAGGACGAGGAGGGCGAGCAGTGTTTTCATGGCGATGTGTTTTTGGATGTTTGTTTCTGTGTTTGTTGTTCACGCTTCAGCGTGTTCACAGAGGCCCATCGCCAGGGGCCGGAGTTTGATTGTGGGGAAATGAAAAAACTTTTCTTCTCCACCTCGGACGGTAGAATCAAGCTCTATGAGCAGCTCCACACTGACTTGGGCCGAGGTTTGCGCCATCCCATGGCTGAAGGACATTCCGGCGAAGATCGAAACCAACAAGCATTCCAAGATTCTCATGAGTCCCGCTTCGAACTGGCATGCAGGCTATCAGTACGAGATTGGCAAAAGGCTTGATCAGTTGCTGCCAGGTGGCCGAGTGATGGTTGAGTGTCCCATTGAAACAACAGATGGCACGCGCGTGGCCGATGCGGCCTGGATGTCGAAGGCGAAGCACCGCCCGCACCGCCGGGCGGTCAGTCTGCCTGTCGCTCCAGAGATTTGCGTGGAAGTGCTATCCCCTTCCAACAAACGGCAGGAGATGCTGGAGAAGATGCAGCTCTACTACGCTGCCGGGGCGCAGGAGGTGTGGCTGTGCGACGAGCACGGGCACATGGAGTTCTTCGTCAAAGAGCAGCTTGAGTCGGTGCCACGCTCCGTGATGTGCCCGGACTTCCCGCTGTGCATTGATGAGGATGAGGACTGAGGGAGCTCGCGAGGCATCAAGGTTGGTGAAAATCGAGTTTGCCTCCAGCAGATTCAAGGAGGCCAGCAGATGAAGACCCATCAGAATTTGCTGGCCTCCTTGAATCTGCTGGAAATCACCGAATCAACATGGCTTAACGGCATTCACATTCGGGAGATGGGGTCAACTGGCTGACAAATTTATAGCAGCGCAACTGTGTCAATCAGCTGCACCCGTTTCCCCCGAGTGTCTGCTCCCTTACGGGTCTGGACTTCCTCGTAAATCATCATCTCACTCGGGTTGCACCGCCGCTGTCTGGGGCAGCAGGTCCAGGGACACCACCTGCGGTAGCGTGACCAGCATGAGCCCTCCTCCAGGCGGGAAAAAAACAAAGGTGCCCTCCTCCCTGGGAAACCCCAAAAACTCCGGGTGTCCCACCTCCAGCCCGCGCCCATCCGCCAGCCGGATGACAAACGGGCGGCTCTGCGACCGAGCGCTAAACGTTTTCAGTTCTTCGATGCTCATAGGCTCCCAAAATGCCATCAGTCACGGTATCCACAAATTTTTTTCCGGCCGCTTCGCGGCCCAGAAGTAAAAAAGAAAAAGGTAAAAGCCTAGCCACCAGACCCCACCACCAACACCAAACGGAACCCGCCGTCATCGTTACGATCGCCGGGATGACCGCTGATGCGGAAGGACGAGAGCAGAAGGGACGCGGAATAGTCGCGCCACGAACCCCCGCGCAACACACGGTAGGTCTTCCCACCCTTGTCGTCTTTCAGCAGAGGGAAGGCTTCCTTGACCGCATCCTCATTCAAGTCGGCGGTGTACCAAGTGCTGCACCATTCGGCAACATTGCCGCCCATGTCATGGAGGCCGAAACGATTCTCTTTGAACAGCCCTACGGTAGCGGTGCGGGCGGCGCTGTCTCGGCGGCCTGTCTTGACCAGGTCATCCGAGAAGCCCGCAAGCACGCCCACCATGGCCTCGGTGCCGCTGTAGTTACCGTCCTCACTCCCCGGAGGGAAGGTGTCTCCCCAGGGGAACTCGCTGCCGCCCACCGCCCGGCTCCACTCGCTGTCCGTGGGCAGCCGGTAGCTGGCGGTCTGGGGGATGGTGCCTGCGGCGCGGTCCCGCTTTGTCAGCCAGGCGCAGAAGGCCTCCGCGTCCAGATAACTGACACAGACCACGGGGTGCTCCCCGGTTTGTTTTGTGGGGAAGCGTGGGTCCTGCCAGGAGCCGCCTTTCTGCGCCCACTCCACGCCTTTGCCATCAGCCGTCTTTTCCAGGGTGAAGGCAGGTGCGCCAAAGGTGCTGTTGCTGATGGCATCATGCTTGGTTTCCTCCACGAAGGCCTCGAAGTCTTTCACCCGCGCCTCCCACACGCTGAAGAGCACGCCGGGCGTGCCTGCGGGCACGAATTTCATGCCGAGGCCGTTCGTGAAAGGGGTGAGCTTCGAAACACCAGCCAGGGGATCGCCACCTGGGACGGGAACAGGCGGTACTGCGGGCTGGGAACCGCTGCGCCGGGCCAGGTAAAAGATGCCGTCCAGCGCTCCGCTGGCCTCTGGGGTCTGGATGAGGTCAGAGGCGGCGGCCTTGGCCTTCACATCCCGGCGGACGAGGGAGTAGAGGTCACTGACGCTGTATTTGGCAGCGTCCCTGGACAGGCGATCCGCCAGGGCGCGGGTGAGAAAGCTGCCTTTGTCCGAGCTGAAGGCCTTCGTAGCAGCGGAGGTGCTGAAGCCGACGAAGACGCCGGCGCACTTGACCTCGCTAAACAAGTCATCGTTGCCGGCGGAGCTGGTCTTATCTGCGATGGAGCGGGGCAGTTCATTGCGGCAGGCATCAAAGAAGAGCAGGTTCACGCCCTTGGGATTGGCATCGCGCATGACATCGCCAATGCTGTTTGCCGGGATGGCATTGGTGGAGAGCAGGGAGCCGAGGGAGACATCCGCCCCGGCGGGCACGAGGTAGTTGATGCCCTTGTGCATGACCCCGTGGCCTGAGAAGTAAAACAGCGCCACACACGGCCCCTCCGCGAGGTCCGCCGCGAGCTGGCTGCGGATTTCCCGAAAGGTGTCAAAGGTGGGATGTGGTGTGCTGGAGTCCGGCGGGAAGGCGCGGACCTCAAAGTTCAGGCCGCGCAGTGCGGTGGTCATGAGGCTGCGGTCATTGGCAGCGGCGGCGGTGAAGCTTTTCAGCGGGCCGGTGCTGCCCGTGGCCTCACTGAAACCACGGGACTGAGAGTAATCCCCCACGGTGACGATGTAGGCGATGCGCCGTGGGTAATCCATGGCGGTGGAGATGGCATCCTGCGCAGAGGCGAGCAGCGGGAGCAGGGTGAGGAAGCTGAGGAGGTGCGTTTTCATAATCTCAGGGAGCGGTGACAGTGAAGGTAACGGGGACGCCAGCGGTGCGCCCCATGCTGGCGAGACAGACGAGGGCGCGGTAGTCGGTGCCGGGAGTCAGCGCCGCAGCCGTAATGCCAGGACCCGCAGCAAGGTCGGCGAAGGAGACCGGGGAGGTGACGTTCTTCGCCACAAAGAGTACGGGCGCGGTGAGGTGGTCGCCTTCGGCAGGGAGAATCCACACATCGTATTTCTGGCCTGGCTTGTCTTTGCTGGTCCAGGCGATGGTGGGCCGGGTTTCGGAAATGGTGCCTCCCGGCGAGGTGAGGACGACACGGGCGGTGGGCACGGAGGTGGGGAAAAGGAGCCAGGTGATGGTGGATAGCAGCGCGAGCACGGCGGCGAGGCGGAGAAGTGGCGAAGTACGTTGTTCACGCTTTAGCGTGTTTTGCGCGCCGCCCTGAATCACGCTGAAGCGTGAACAACTTACGGCTTCCTTCCGCGCCTCCTCCAGGTCAAAAAGCACACGGTCCGGCACCTTCATTCCGCCAGTGAGCGGGCGCTCCTCGAAGGCGCGGAGGAGGTCGGCATTTTCACGAAATGGATCAGGCTCGGTCATGACAGGTCTCCCTCCAAGCGGGTGAGGCGCTCGCGCAGGGTACGCAGGCCTTTGGCGAAGTAGGTGAGCAGGGTGTTGCGGTTGATGCCCCGGCGCTCGACGATTTCATCCGTGCTCCAGCCCTCAATGAAGCGATCCCGAAAGACCTGGGGCACGGGCGGGTCGGGCTGGAGGCGGTCCACCTCAGGCAGCAGCTCCTCCAAGCGGAAGCGCTGATCCGGCGCGAAGTCCAAGGGGGCCTCCGGCAGCTCCTCCACAGCATCCACAAAGCTCCGCTCACGCGAGCGGAGGAAGTCTTTGATGCGTTGACGGAGGATGTGGCGGGTCATGCCCAGACAATCGTCCCAGGTGGTGATTTGATTGTAGCTTTCGTTTTTTTCCTCCACCAGCCCACGGATGAGCTGCTGGATGGCGGTGCTGACGATGTCCTGCCGGTCCTGCGCAAACCGCTCCCCCGCCAGCCGCAGCCGGGCGATCATCATGCCCGTCTCCCACAGCAAGGAGTAGGCCTCTGCCCAGGCTGGGCCATCACCTCGACGCAGAGACAGAAGATTCGGGGGCATTATGAAGCAGGGCTTGGAATTCTCCCGCATCCATATCCGCCAGATGTAGGAGGTCAATCATCAGCCCACGGCTCACGCCACCATCCCCATGAGATGCGGAAGCTGATACTCCTCTTGCTGCAACCCGCAAGTGTCCGTCCCTTTACACGGACATGGGCGGGGGCATCGGTGGGATGCTGATCTGCTCCCGGTTTGTGAACCGCCGGTTCCCCCCCGGGCTATGACAATGTGGCCAGCAGCCCTCGCCGCCACAGCAATTTCCGCACTGGGGACTGTGCGGGCCACTTTGATTTGGCACATCATTCCGGCAACGCACCCAGTGCATCTGAAACCTGCGGGGATGGCAGCTACAGTCGCAGTTCGAGCCGGTAGTCATCCATGACAAAGCCGCCACCGATGGCGGAGCACACGTCTTCTAGAAAGACAAAGCCCGCGCGCTGGTAGGCGCGGATGGCGGTGGTGTTGGCTTTGTTTACGCGCAGTTGGAGGCGACGGCAGGCCATCTCCACGGCGCGTTCTTTGACCCAGTCAAGGGCGGCGGCACCGAGTCCGCGCCCGTGCATCTCTGGCAGGAGGTAGAGCTTGTTGATGTACAGGATGTCGGTGCCAGGGTAATGCTCAAAGGACACATACCCCACCGCGCCATGCGTCGCCGCCTCGATCAGGGCGAACCAGACGCCGCGCTGCACCATCTCCCGCGCCATCGCCCCCGGCTCATACCACACGGCCAGCATGTAGCGGATTTGTGCCTCTGTGATGATGCCGGGGTAGTAGGCAAACCAGATGCGGTGGGCCAGGTCGCGCACCGTCGGCAGCTCCTCCGCACCGATGCGCCGGATTCGCGCCACCACCGGCACGCGCGTCTGCTTGTGCGTCTGCTCCCGGCTCCAGGCCAGGGCGGCCTGCCACCGCGTCAGGTCATCGGCAGGTGACAGCCGCTGTAACTGCCCGGCAATCTGCGCGTGCATCGGCTCCACGATGCCCTCCTCGCGAATTTGCTCCAGATCGCCGGGGAAATCCGGCTCTGGCAGAATCTCCTTAGCCAGGTACCAGCAGGCCCAGGCGCGCCAGGTACGGAGCTCTTTGTGCGGCGCGACCATGCGCGTGGCCAGATGCTGCCAGTGACGGCGCGGATTGCCGATGAACTGGTCCGCCGGGCGGTTGCGCAGCAGCCAGGCCAAGGCCATGTAGGGCAAAGGCAGCCGCTGGAGGACCGGCGCGGTGCCTGGTATGGGCGCGGACAGAGCGCGGTTCAGCAGCAGGATGCACTTCGCCGGAAAGCCGAGCTGCCAGAGGCTCTGCGCATAGAGATGGCAGGTCTCGTAGAAGGCGGGTCCGCGATCCGTGCCAAAGGCGTTCACCTCCGCAGGGTGATGGATGCGGTCAATCGCGGGCAGCAGCGGGTGGGGGGAGTTGCGCCACATGGAAGGTGAAATACAGAATGATGAATACAGTAAGATGAATTTAGAACCTTGTTTTGATGGTCCTTCTGGGTTCGTCCTTCGAGTTTCTGACTTCGAGTTTCCTCACCCACCCTGCACCGGCGGCATGACTGCAACCTCGCAGCCATTATGTAGCACGGCGTCACGTTTCACATAGGTCTGGTCCACAGCGACGAGCAGGCTGGCATCCCACTCGCGCAGCGGGGGCCAGTGGGAATGGAGCTGCTCCAGCAAAGATGCCACTGTCGTGCCGGGCGGGCATTCCCAGGGCAACTCCTCCGCGCCAGTGATGTCGCGGAGCACGGAGAAGAATAGCACGCGCACGTTCATGGCTTGAGGATGCCGATGCAGGGCAGGTTACGGAAGCGACCCTGGTAGTCCATGCCGTAGCCGACGACGAACTCGTCCGCAATTTGAAAGCCGCGATAGTCCACCGGCACATCGTGCGGGCGCGGGCGATTTTTTTCGAGCAGGACGGCGATGTGCAACGCGGCGGGGTTTTCCGCTAGCAGCCTCTCCCGCAGCGCCGCGAGGGTCAGGCCGGTGTCCAAAATGTCATCCAGCAGCAATACATCCTGGCCGGTGAAGGCCACGTCGGCAGGCCATTGAATCTTCACCTGGCCGCTGGACTGCGTGCCGCCGTGGTAGCTGCTGGCCCCTAGCGTGACGAGACGGATGGGCAGGTCTATCTGCCGCAGCAGATCGGCCACGAAGAACAACGCCCCATCCATGAGCACAACGACGGTGATGACCTTACCCGCGTAGTCCGTTGCGATCTCTGCCGCCATCTCGGTGACGCGGGTACGGATGGCGTCCGCGCTGAGCAGCACGCGGTCGAGGTCGCTCAAAACACCAGTGAGAGGGGACATGAAAATAAGATCGCATCAAGGCGCAAACATGGGATTGCTGCAACGGCCCGACGCGCGTTTCTTCCACCTTCATGATTGATTTCCCGCCCACCAGCCTGCGCGACCTGCGCGTCAGCTACGACCTCGCCGAACTGGTGGAGGCATCAGCACCTGCGGACCCCGCATTGCTCTTTCATGGCTGGCTGAAGGATGCTCTCGATCACCAACTACCGGAGCCGAATGCCATGACACTGTCCACCATTGGTCTTGATGGTGCCCCGACAGCCCGTACGGTGCTGCTCAAAGGCTATAATGAACGCGGGTTCCAGTTCTTCACCAACTACGACAGCCGGAAGGGCCGCGAACTGGCGGCGAATCCGCACGCAGCACTGACCTTTCTGTGGGCCGGTCGGCACCGCCAGGTGTGCGTGCGCGGTGTGATCCACAAGCTGCCGCGCGAGGACGCGGAAAGCTACTTCGCCAGCCGTCCGCGCGGGCATCAGATCGGCGCGTGGGTGTCTGAGCAGAGTCAGGTGATCCCTGGACGTGAATGGCTGGAGCAGCGGCTCCAGGAAATGGAGGCCCGCTTTGACACCGGTGACATACACTGCCCGCCGCACTGGGGCGGCTACACACTGCTGCCAGGCGAGATCGAGTTTTGGCAGGGCCGCGTGAGCCGCTTACACGACCGCCTGCGCTACACGTGGGAGGGTGACGGCTGGCGGCGGGAGCGTCTGAGTCCGTGACAGCGTTAGCTTTGACGCTGGATGGCGACCCCTACGAGAATCGAACTCGTGTCGCATCAGTGAAAGTGATGTGTCCTAACCGCTAGACGAAGGGGTCTTGTTTGGCGGGCGTGGATAGTGGTTCAAAGCGCCCGAAGCGCAAGGGGAAATTTGTCTCACTGCGGCTCCTCTCAGGTCGGTGACTTTAGCCGCGCCACCGTCCGCTCCGTCGCGCCCTCATGCACGAGTAAGGCGGCATGACCGGCCTGGCCCAAACTTGCCTGCCGCTGCGGATCTGCCAACAGTGCGCACAGTTCATTTTCCAAAGTCGGCACGTCAGGCACTTGCAGTGCGCCTTGGTGATCAAGCAGCAGCCCCACCAACGCCGCAAAGTTCTCCATGTGTGGCCCGAACAGTACGGGCTTCCGCACCATCACGGCCTCGGCAGGGTTTTGCCCGCCCTGGGCCAGGAAACTCTTCCCTACTACGACCAAGGTAGCCAGGCACTGCCAAGCTTTTAGTTCTCCGGTCGTGTCCACGAGGAGAGTTCGGAGTTCGGAGTTCGGAGTTCCTTGTCCGCCTTCTACCTCACTACGCCGTCGCGCGTTAATGCCCAGCGTCTTGAGTTCTACAATGATCTCCGCTGCGCGCTCGACATGCCGGGGCACGATGAGCAGAGCCAGTTCCGGGTGCCTTTCCCGCAGCCGCAGCGCCACGGTTGCTAGCAGTGCCTCTTCTCCGGGATGCGTGCTCGCCAGCAGCAGGATAGGCTGGGTTTCAGCGATCCCGGCCTGGGTCAAAACGGCGCGCAATTCGATGAGCTGCGCGGTTTCTACCGCTGCGCCTTGCGGATCAAATTTGATGCTACCCGTGTGGTGCAGCCGCTCCCGTGCCACGCCCAGCGCAGTCCAGCGCGCCACATCCGCAAACTCCTGCACCAGCACCTGATGTAGCATGGCGAACACGGGCCGGATGAGGAAGCCGAACCGCTGAAACCGCTGCTCCGATCTAGGTGACAACCGTGCATTTACCAGCGAGACCGGGATGCCAAGTTTTGCGGCAGCGGCGACCAAGTTCGGCCACACTTCTGCCTCCACTAGCACGATCTGCGCCGGGCGCAGGAGCGTCAGCATCCGCGCACCCACGCCCGGCAGGTCCAGCGGCGAGTACAGCACCACCACTCGCGCGCCCATTTTGGCCGCGAACTCCTCTGCTAATGCATGACCTGTCGGAGTGGTCGTGGTCAGCACGATGCCGGTGTCCGGTGTCTCGTTGAGCAATCGCGTGATCAGCTTTGTGGCGATGCCCACCTCCCCCACGCTGACTGCATGAATCCACAGCCGTCCTTTCCCGCCTGGCAGAGCCGCGATGGCTGCCCTTTTACCCTCTGGCAAAAAGCTGAACCGCTGCGCTAAGTCGCCCCACTTCCCGCCACGGCGGCGCATTTTCACCACTGCGCCGGGAAGCAGGAAAATGAGCCCCAGAGGGAGCAGCAGGTTATAGAGAATCAAACTGGGCGTGGCAGACATGACGGGCGTCTCGCCTCCCTTCATCCGCCAGCGCTCTTTCGCAACCACAGGATGCGCGTGCTGCCGTACTCGCGATCCCGCACTACCTCCCACGGCTGCCATTGCAGCGGGCCGCCGCGTCTGGCCAGGGACTCCAGCACCACGCTGCCACCGGGGGCGGTCACCTGGTAAAGCTCCGCGCTCGCCGCGAGCCGTGCGCCCAGGTCCACATCGTCCGGTTTATGAGCATAGGGCGGGTCGGCAAAGACGAGATCAAACTGCGCGCCCGCCTCTGCGAGCTGTGGCAGCACTTTGAAGACGTCCCCCTGCCGCACCTGCGCACCCTCCAGCCGTGTTTTGGCGATGTTACGCCGCATCGCCTCGCATGCGTTGCGGTCCTGGTCCACCAGCAGCGCGCTGGCTGCGCCCCGGCTCAGGCACTCCAGCCCCAGTGCGCCGCTGCCTGCGAAGGCGTCCAGCACGCGCGCGCCTGTGACCAGCTCTGCCAACATGTTGAATACGGCCTGTCGCACCCGGTCCTGCGTGGGCCGGGTAACGGACTTCGGAACCTCGAGCGGGATGCCGCCCGCGCTGCCGGAGATGAGACGCATGATCCAGCGTGGTCGGGCCTTGTGTGAAAAAGACGAGCTAGTTTGCCCCTGGTGCTGGCACTACGGGAGTGTTCTCCAGCACCGGCACAGCGGTTGCTGGCGCAGGTGCATCCGTGGGCAATGGTGCGAGCGCTGGCGGCACGGTTGGCGCAGTAGCAGCGGTAGGCACGGGGCCGTTCGGATCGTCGGCGGCAAGCGTGGTGGCAGCAGTAGTGGCAGCGGCGGCTTCAGCGGCCTTGGTCTTAGCAGCAGCCAATTTTGCGGCGTTAGCCTTGGCTTTTTCTGCGGACTGCTTGAGGTAGGTCTTGTAGTCTGGGCCGCTGCCAATGATCGTCACTGGCGTGCCCACAGCGACGTTTTTGTAGATCGTGCCCGCGAACTTCGAGGGCAGGCGGATGCAGCCATGAGAGGCACGGCGACCGGGGCGCGGGATGGGGCCGATGTGCATACCCACGCCATCCCCAGTCAGGCGCATGAAGTAGGTCATCTTGGCCGGCTCGAAGCGGCCACCAGGGGGCAGGAGGTCACGTCCGTTTTTGAAATCGGAGTTTACCAACTTGCCTGCCGCGTCGTAGCCCTTGCCATAGAGGTTGGAGACCTTGTCGGCCACTTTTTCGACGATTTTGAAGCTGCCCGTGGGGGTGGGAAAGCTGGTGATGCCCGTGGCCACATAAGTCCAGCCCACCTGTTCCTCCCCCCGGTAGAGGTAGGCCTTCTGTTCATCCACATTAATGGTGATGTGGGAGATGCCCTTGTCCCCGCCCTTCCATTCGTAGAGGCCGGTCGCTTTCTTTGTTGGCGCAGGCACAGGCTCAGGTGGCGGTGGTGGTGGTGTGCGGCAGGCAGATAACCAAAGAGTGGCTGTGGCGAGGGCGACCTGGGCCGCGCGGAGGAGGGGGCGTGCTGGGGGGAGCATGGCCAGACATTACCGCCTCCAGTCTCGTGCTCAAGTCCCAGCTTCCGGGGGAAACAAGGCCAGCAAATCCTGCGGCCTGTGAATGATCTGCGCCGCCCCATGCGCTACGAGTTCCGCTTCCCGGCGGAAGCCCCAGGTCACGCCGATCCCGTGCATCCCCGCGTTGCGCGCGAAGTCCATGTCAATGCCTGAGTCCCCCACATAAGCGCACTCTGCCAGGGCCACACCCAATGCCGCCGCAGCTTCCCGCGCTCCTGCCGGGTCCGGCTTCCGCGCCACCGCATCTCGCTGGCCGAGGACGATCTCAAAGCTATCCGCTGGCAGGAAATGTGCGCAGCATAAATGGGCCAGGTGGTGCGGCTTGTTCGTGATGCAACCGGTGCGCACGCCGCGTGCGCGCAGCTCTGCAACCACCTCAGCCATCCCGGCATACACCTTTGTGTTGACGTTCCAGGCCGCTAGGTAGTGCCGCTCATAAATGCGCACGCCCGCATTGATGAATGCCTCCGTGCGCAGCGCCTCTGGCAGCGCGCGCATCACCAGTTGCCGCATCCCGTCGCCGATGAGCTCCTTGAATTCCCCCATCCTGTGCTTTGGCGCACCGAAGGTGTTCAGCATTTTATTCACCGCCACGGAGATGTCTTTCAGTGAGTCTATCAAGGTTCCATCCAGGTCAAAGAGGCAGGCTTTCAGCACGGGCATAATGATTGTATATGGATGACACAAACTGTGGGGTACTGCCGGTCTTTTTTTTCGTACCGGGAAGTTCTTCGTCCCCCCCTTGCACTGGGGCCGCATTACGACTTCCCCGTCCGGCAGGGCAGAGCGTGTGAAGGATGGGCGTGCGTACATGCGTTTCCTCTGTCCATGAAATTCTTCGTTCTCACCCTGCTATTTTCCATCGTTGCACATGCCCAGGCTGAGGACGGCTTTGTCCCCATGTTCAATGGCAAGGATCTAAGCGGCTGGGTGAACGCCAACTGCGCGCCGGAGACCTGGGACGTGAAGGACGGCGTCATCACCTGCACCGGCATGCCCACCGGTGCCCTGCGCACGGAGCGGCAGTATGAAAACTTCATCATGGAAGCCGAGTGGCGTCACCTCACCAGCGCTGGGAATTCTGGTATCTTCATCTGGGGCACGCCCATCTCTGCCCCCGGCGTGCCCTTCCTGCGCGGCATCGAGGTGCAGGTGCTGGACCACGGCTACATGAAGAATGCCGACCCCAAGAAACCGCGCTGGTTCACCACCCACGGCGATGTCTTCCCCATCCACGGTGCCACGATGGAGCCGCATGGGGAGAGCAATGGCAAGCGCAGCTTCCCCAGCGAGGAGCGCAGCAAACCCAGCCCCGAGTGGAACCACTACCGCATTGAGGCAAACAACGGCCGCATCACCCTGGCCGTGAACGGCAAGGTGGTCAGCGGCGGGGACAACTGCAACTACCGCAAGGGCTACCTGGCCCTGGAATCCGAGGGCGCTCCCGTCGAATTCCGCAATGTGAAGATCAAGGAGCTGCCCACCACCCACACGCCGCCGGAGCTAACCGCGCCGCTGGACCAAGGCTGGCGGCATCTTTACAACGGCGTGGACTTTCGCGGCTGGAAAGTGCCTGCCGCTGGCGGCGCAAAATGGAAGCCAAACGGCTGGCAGATTAGCCTGGATGCCAGCCAAACCGGCCCCGCCCTGTGGAGCGAGCAGGAGTTCGGCGACTGCGAGGTCATCTGCGATGTGAATCTGCCAAAGGACACCGACCTCAGCAAACCCGCCGCAGGTCTCTGCGTGCGCGGCCTCAGTCATCCGCTTGTCATGTTCGGTGCAGGCAAGGCACCCGTCGTGCTCGGAGCCGACAAGGTGAAAGCAGGCCGCTGGTACCGTGTCAAAGCCACGCTCAAAGGCAGCCGCGCCACCGTCCTCATTACCGAGGCGCAGGAGGCAAACCCGCAGACCTTCGAGACCACTGTGGAGATGGGTGCCAAAGGCCGCATCGGCCTCGCCGATCTCACCCAGGCCGTGAACTACGCGAACATCTTCGTGCGGGATCTGTAATCCGGCAGCCTCCTGTCAGGCCAGCCCTTTCTGCCGCTTAGCGTGGACGGCGGCAGAGTACTCACTGCTGTTGAAGTCCACATAGGCCTCCGAAAGGTCGCTGGTATAGACGATGTGGTTGGCGCTGCCGGCGTTGAGGTCAATCGTTACGGCAAAACGCGGCTCCTTCACCACCTTCTCCAGCTCGGCCACTGGCGTGGTCGTCGTGAGGCCACCTTTGCAGGCGATCAGGCCGCCAAAGTAAATGTCTATCAGCTCCTCGCGGATGCGCGCGCCGGAGTAGCCCACGGCATGAATGATGCGGCCCCAGTTCGGGTCGCCGCCGTGGAAAGAGCACTTCACCAGCAGCGACTTCGCCACTGCCTCAGCGGCCTTTTTCGCATCGGCCTGCGTGCGGGCATTGCGCACGCGGATTTCCACAAACTTGGTCACACGCTCACCGTCGCCGACGATCATCTTCGCCAGTTCTAGCATGACCTTGTGCAGCGCGTGGCGGAAGATCTGCGCCTCGTCGCTGCCTTTTTTGAGGGGAGGCGCGTCAGCCTGTCCGTTGCTCATGACGATGACGGTATCATTGGTGCTGGTATCGCCATCAATGGTGATGCAGTTAAAGGACTGATCCACGGCGGAGCGCATCGCACGCTTCAGCTCGTCCCTGGAGACCTTCGCATCCGTGGTGATGAAGCACAGCATCGTGGCCATGTTCGGACAGATCATGCCCGCGCCTTTGGCAATGCCGCCGACACGGAAGCTGCCCTTCCCCTCGCGCAGGGGCACCTCAATGGAGTAGGATTTCGCATGCGTGTCACTGGTAATGATGGCGTGGGAGGCGTCGTCTGATCCCTCGCTGGAAAGCATGTCCGCCAGCTCTGCCACACGCGGCGTGATGCGCTGGATGGGCATGTTCATGCCGATGATGCCGGTGGAGCAGACCTGCACCTGCCTCATGCGGATGCCCAAAGCCTCCGCAGCCGCCTTGCACATCGCCTTGGCATCCTGGATGCCCTGCGGTCCAGTGCAGGCGTTGGCATTGCCGCTGTTGGCGATGATGGCACGCGTGTCGCCATCTTTGATATGCATCTGGGAGACACGCACACAGGCGGCGCGCACTTTGTTCGTCGTAAAAACTGCGTCTGTGACCGTGGGCGTGTCGGAGACGATCAGCGCCAGGTCCAGCCGCGTGGCCTCCGGGTTCTTGATGCCGCAGCAGAGGGCCGCCGCGCGGAAGCCTCTGGGCGCGGTCACACCCCCTGCGATCACCGTGAAAGGCACGCGCAGGTCATGGCTGGCATCGGTCTCGCTGTTCATACATTCAAGAGGCCTGCATCCGGCGCAAAACCGCAGACAAGGTTCATGTTTTGCACCGCCTGGCCGGAGGCGCCTTTGCCTATGTTGTCCTCGGCGCTCAGCAGGATCAGCCGTCCAGCACGCGCGTCGAAAGCCCAGCCGATGTCCACAAAGTTCGTGCCCATGACATGCTTTGTGTCCGGCGACACGTTGCAGCCCAGCAGGCGCACAAAGGGCTGTGCGTCATACGCGGCATGGAGCGCGGCCTCCACCTGCCCGATGTCTGCCCCTGCGGCAGGCGTGGCAAAGATCGTCGTGCAGATGCCGGAATGCGCGGGCACCAGATGCGGTACAAAGGAAAGCCGCACCTCAAAGCCCGCCGCCAGGGACAGCTCCTGCCCCACCTCGCTCAGGTGACGGTGCTGTGGCAGGCTGTAGCTACGCACGCTGTTCTGCACCTCGCAGAAGAGCAGCGGCACACTCGCGCTTCTGCCAGCGCCGCTCGCGCCACTCATGCTGGAGACTGCCAGCGGCGCATCGGCCAGCAGCCCGGCTTTGTAGAGAGGGATCAGCGGCAGCAGGATGCTCGTGGGGTAGCAGCCGGGGCAGGCGATGAGGCGCGCGCGCTTGATCGCATCAGCGCGCACCTCCGGTAGGGCGTACACGGCCTCAGCCAGCAGTTCCGGCGCGGGATGCGCGTGCGCGTAGAACTCCTGGTAAACCGCCGCGCTGCGCAGACGAAAGTCAGCGCTGAGATCAATGACCTTGATGCCCAGTTCCAGGAGCGGCCCAGCATATTCTGCCGAAACGCCATGCGGCAGCGCCAGAAAGGCGATCTCAGCACCTGCGGCCTTCAGCCCGGCGGCATCAGTGTTCGTGAAGGTCAGAGCATCCGCCACGCCGACACCACGAAAGCGTGGAAACTCGGCGGACAGCGCCTTGCCCACGAGGGTGCGCGAAGTCACCGCGACGATCTCGACATTCGGATGCCGCAGCAGCAGGCGCAGCAGTTCGATGCCGGAGTAACCGCTCGCGCCGAGCACAGCAACTTTGACGTGGGAAGACATTCGGGAGGGGGCGAAGTATGGAGTCCCTCCCCTCACTCGCAACCTGGAATTGGCCCGTGTGATTTTTTCTGCTCTGGGTGATAGACGGTAAAAAAAAGACCCGCCATTACTGGCGGGCCTTCGCGTACCACTCAGCAGTGGGGGCGTTATGCTTTCGGCGTATCTGGTCCGCTCTCAGGCAGCTTGGGCCGCGCGATGTAGTCAGTGGGTATCTCCCCCTTGAGTGTCTTGAGGAAGGTGATAATGCTGCCCATCTCCTCATTAGTGAGCTGCCGGGCGAGTTGGTGCTCTCCCATCTTCTTTACCATCTCTTCCAGTGTCTTCACCGAACCATCGTGCAGGTAGGGGCCGGTCTCGGTGATGTTACGCAGGCTGGGGACTTTGAAGAAGTACCTGTCGCTCTCCTGCTTCGTCGCCTCAAAACGGCCGGCGTCCTTGAGGTCCGGCCAGGCTTTTACCAGACCGAGCTTCTGATACATCGCGCCGCCGACAGCAGGACCATTGTGACAGGTCACGCAGCCCACTTTGGCAAAGGTTTCATAGCCCTTGGCCTCCTCGGGAGTAAGGGCATCCTTCTTGCCTTTCAGATAGTCATCCCAGCGCGAAGGTGTGACCAATCTGCGCTCAAAAGCGCCCACCGCCTTGCCAAAGTTGTCATAGCTCACCGGCTCAGCCTCGCCAGGAAAGGCAGCCTTGAAAGCCTCTACATAGCCGGGAATGGACTTCAGCACCCGCACTACAAAGTCAGCGCTAGGCATGCCCATTTCGACAGGATTGAGCACTGGTCCTTTGGCCTGTTCCTCGACACTGGGAGCGCGTCCGTCCCAGAACTGTGCCAGGTGGAGCGCGGCATTATACGTGGTGGGGGAACTGCGCCCGCCCAGCTTCCCCTCATGACCGGGGGAGAAGGGTAGGTTGTCCTGGCCGTATTTGTCTAACTGATGGCAGGAGTTGCACGACATGGCCCCATTCTTTGAAATGCGGGTCTCATAGTAGAGCATCCGGCCCAGGTTTATCTTGGGTTCGGTGAGTTCATTGTCCGGCGCTGGAGCCTCGGCGGGCAGCGGCTTGAACATCATTAGCATGGAGTCGGACAGGGCATCGGCATGCATCTGTGGGGTGGCAAATATGAGAGCAGCGGCAAGGAAGTGGGGAGTATATTTTTTCATCGGTGGAGGTGCACTTTTGTACGCACAGGATCAGACAAAGGTTGCAGGTCTTTACTTGGGAATTCCTGTGTCGAGATTGTTCCACCAGCAAGGCGCATGCTCACGGCCTTTTCCTTTGCCTGAACGCCCGACAACACTACTATGGCACCCATGAACCTGCGCCGACTCCTCGCCCTCACGCTGCTCTGCACTACCTGTCTGCCCGCCCAGGAGCCGACCGCCGCCCCATCACCAGAGGCTCTCATGAAGATTCAGGAGGCACAGGAGCTTCAAGGGCGCCAGCGCTATGTGGACGCACTGGCAAAGCTGGACGAGGCCGAGGAACTGGCGCCAAATCTGCCGGACATCTACAACATGCGCGGCTCCATCTACCTCGCACCCAGCCTGCGTGACTACACCAAGGCAGGTGAGATGTTTGACAAGGCCGAAGCTATGCAACCCGGCCAGCTCGCCCCCCGCTTCAACAAGGCCGAGCTACTCTTTGTTCAGCACGACTGGGCCGCTGCTGGCGCAGCCTTCCACAAAATCCTGAATGACTTCCCCAAAACGCCGATGCCTGTCCGCCATCTCATCATCTTCAAGCGCCTCATCTGCGAAGTGAAACAAGACCAACTCGACATCGCTGAAAAGACGCTCAAGGACACCTTCACCTTCATGGATGACACACCCGCCTACTACTACAGCAAGGCCGCCATCGCCTTCCAGAAGAAGGACGAGGCCGCCGCCAAGGACTGGCTGAGCCGCGCGGAGGGCATCTTCAAGCCCGTCGAAATTTCCGCCTACATGGACAGCTTCATGGAGGTGCGCTGGCTGCCAAACATCGGGCTGCCGCCGATGGAAAAAAAATAGCCGCACGGCAGATTCATGCTCCACCTCAGCGCAAAGCTCTGCGCTTAAACTGCCTTTTTCGCTGCCCCGCGCACACAGCCGAAGATGATGAAGGCGATGCCGATGCCGATCATGAAGACCGTGAAAAACTGCCCGCGTGTCATGCCCAGGATCGGATCAGAGCCGGAGTCCGGCTGGCGCAGGTTCTCCAGGCTGAACCGCGCCACCGCGTAAAGCAGAAAGAACAGGCCCGTCAGGATGCCGTGCGGCAGCCGGGGAAACCGCATCCGCACTGTGAACAGGATCACAAACAGAAACAAACCCTCCCCCAGCGCCTCATAGAGCTGTGAAGGATGCCGAGGATGCAGCATCGCCCCAAGTGCCTCTTTGCTGACTCCTTCCTGCTGAAACCACGCGATGATGTCCGGGCTGTGCAAGAGGTTTAGGGGCATGTTGCTCACTGGCGTTCCGCCCCGCTGCACAAAGTCCTCATGCAGCAGTTCCGTGGGGAACTTCACTGCCCAGGGCACCTCCGTCACGCGGCCAAACAGCTCGCCATTGATGAAGTTCGCGATGCGTCCGCAGAAGACACCCAGCGGCGACCCCACCACCAGCGTGTCGCCCAGGCCCGTCCAGGAAATCTTGTGCCGCCGTGCATACCACAGGCAAAACAACGCCACGCCGACTATGCCACCGTGACTGGCCATGCCGCCCTGATTGATCAGAAAAAGCATCCACGGCCGCTTCACGAACTGGTCCCAATCATAAAGCAGCATGTAGCCCACGCGCCCACCCAGCACGACCCCGAACAGCGCCACCAGCGTGATGAAGTCCGCTACCTGCGCCGGGCGGATTTCCGAAAGCCCGCGCCGCGCCAGCATCAGCATCACCCGGTACGTCAGGTAAAAGCCCAGCACATAGGCCAGCCCGTACCAGTGGATGGCTATGCTGTCCGTGAGGCGCAGCAGATGCGGGCTGAGATCATGCAGGTAGTAGGAAAGGACAGGCGTCATGCAGGCGCGGAGCCTTCGGTTTGAGTCCCCTCCGCCGCAAGTGAAACGATGGACACCGTAGCCTCACCAAAAGCCCCACTGCCGCGTCTGTAGCGCATAGACGCCCAGCAGCAGGTTCCCCACCGCGTGCATGAGCACACAGGCACCGAGGCTTTTTGTCCTCACTGCCACCAGATACGTCAGTGAACCCCACACAAAGGCCGCCGTATGGTCCTCGGGATTATGCACCAGCGTCACCATCACCGTCACGATCCCATACGCCCGCCAGTCATGCGTGCCGAAGGGCACCTGCTGCCACGGGCGCTCCCCGGCGATGACATAACGCATCAAAAAGCCACGCCACAGCAGCTCCTCCACCAGCGGCACGATCAGCACCATGCGCACAAACCGCATCGCGATGGACACGCCCTCCCCTATCGGCCAGGCCGACAGCACTGTGGGGTCGAAGCCTTCCTTCCGCTCCACCAGGCCCAGCCATTTCCACCAGTCCGGTGCCACATCCCCAGGAGCGCCCAGCTTTTCATAAAGCCAGGCCGGTGTGATCCAAACGAGTATCCCCACCACCGCGCACACCACGGCCAGCCCCAGGCCGCGCCACGGTGCCAGCGTGTAGTGCCCGCGCCACCAGAACAGCAGCGCCGCGCACACCAGCGTCTGCAGCGGGTACACCCAGTGCTCCGGCGCGTGGCGGTACCACGGCAGCTCCGTGTTCTCGATCTCGAACCAGCCCGGCACCATGAGAAACGCCGTGAACACCACCAGCGGCAGCACATGCGCGAGCGTGGCAGACTTTTGCAGCCTCCGCATCATGCCTGCGCCTTCCATCCGTAGCTGATGTAGCGGTCCTCAAAGCTGCCGTTCGCGTGGCATGTCAGCTCCACGAAGCCCTCCGGGTTCCCATGCACCGGCCCCTTCCACCACATCCCGCTCACCGCGCCGCCTTGCAGATAGGTCACTTTGTCAAACTGGATGCGCTCCGAGATATGACCGTGCCCGCTGAGCACCAGCCGGATGTTGAACGGCGTCAGCATCTTGCGGAACTCAAACACATTCCCCACCAGCGCCTTACCGCCGATCTTGATCTTCGGCCCCAAGATCACCTGATCCCACACGCTGTAGAAAGGGATGTGCGTCACCATGATGACCGGCGTCCGTGTCCCTGTCTTCTCCAGGTCCGCCTTCAACCACGCGAGCTGGTCATCGTCAATCCAGCCCTTGTATTCCAAGTCCGCCTCCTGGCCGATGCTGTCCAGCACGATGAAATGCCAGCCGCCGTGGTCAAAGCTGTGATACGTCCGCCCCTGGCCGTAGCGGTCCGCGAACAGCTTCTTGCCATAGTCCTGCTCCCCCGGCCTCACCACCGCCTTCTTCGACCAGCCACAGACGTCGTGGTTGCCAATCGTGTGATGCGTCGTGAACTCCAGCGTCTTCATCGTCTCATCCCACAGCCGCCACTGCTCATGCACGCGGTCGCTGCCCATCTCCAGCGCGTCCATGATGAGGTCGCCACCCGTGATGACAAACGCCGGGCGCTGCTCCAGCGCATTCACTTTGGCAAAGCACTGCCTCACCCCCTCCACCGCACGCAGTTCCGGCTGGATGTGCGGATCCGTCAGGAAGACAAAGCGGAAAGCACCCCCGGCGTCCGCTGCATGGGACAGAGGCGCAGCCAGGGCAGCAGAGGCTCCGGCAGTGAGAAAGCGGCGGCGGGTAGGCATGTCCGCATCATGGGTTCATGAAGACGACTCCGCAAGCAACGAGCGTGCCCCATCGCGCCCCTCCGGTCTGCCAAAAAATCCATCGCCACCCGGAAACATCCCGCTACTCTCCGCGCCCTCTTTCCCATGTCCGCCAAAGTCCCCACCGCAGCCCAGATCCGCCAGACCTTCCTCGACTTCTTCAAGTCGAAGCAGCACACCATCGTCCCCAGTGACAACGTGGGCTACACCAGCCGCGACGGCGCGCGCATCTTCACCAATGCGGGCATGAACCAGTTCGTCCCCATCTTCCTCGGCGAGCGCAGTGCCGACGTGGACACCTGGCCCGGCGTTTTGAGCAAAGGCCTGCCCACCCGCGCCGCCGACACGCAGAAGTGCATCCGCGCCGGCGGCAAGCACAACGACCTCGAAGACGTCGGCCTCGACACCTACCACCACACCTTCTTCGAGATGCTCGGGAACTGGTCCTTCGGCGACTACTTCAAAAAAGAGGCCATCTCCTGGAGCTGGGAGCTCATCGTCGAGCGCTTCAAATTCCCCCCCAGCCGCGTCTTCGCCACCATCTACCAGCCGAACAAGGAAAAAGGCGACCCCGCCGACCGCGACGAAGAAAGCTGGAACCTCTGGGCCGAAAAATTCCGCTCCGTCGGCCTCGATCCCGAAATCCACATCGTCAACGGCAACAAGAAGGACAACTTCTGGATGATGGCCGACACCGGCCCCTGCGGCCCCTGCACCGAAATCCACATCGACCTCACCCCAGGCCCCATCGAACTGACCGAGGACCGCCAACGCGAAGGCGCGAAGCTCGTCAATGGCAGCGACGCGAGTTGCATCGAGATCTGGAACAACGTCTTCATCCAATACAACGCCAACCCCGACGGCACCTTCACCCCGCTGCCCGCGCAGCATGTCGATACTGGCATGGGCTTCGAGCGCCTCACCAGCATCATCCAGGGCACGAAAAACTTCACCGACTTCGAAAACGCGAAGATCAGCAACTACGACACGGATGTCTTCCGCCCCATCTTTGATGAGATCGAGCGACTCAGCGGGAAGAAATATGGCAGCACTCTGCCGCCTGCTGGCTCTCAACTCTCAACTCTCAGCTCTCAACTCCAAGAAGATGTCGCCTTCCGCGTCATCGCCGATCACCTGCGCACCCTCAGCTTCTCCATCGCCGACGGCATCCAGCCCGGCAACAGCGACCGCAACTACACCCTCCGCCGCATCCTCCGCCGCGCCGTGAAGTATGGCCGCACGCTCGAATTCAAAGAGCCCTTCTTCTACAAGCTCGTCGATGTCCTCGCCGCGCATATGGGTGAAGTGTTCCCTGAACTCCGCGTGAAGAAAGAGCAGGTCAAAGCCGTGCTGAAGCTGGAGGAGGAAGCCTTTAATCGCACGCTGGATAAGGGTATCGCGCTCTTCGAAGATACAGCCAAAGAGCTGGAACAGAGAGCATCTGAGTTAAAAGACGGCTCAGTCACTGAAACTGCCTATGTGCGTCCTGGAGAGCAGCCAAGGCTTGGCTTTGAAGTGTGGCGCAAAGAAGATGGAACTGTTGGTAAAAAGCTGACCGGCGACTTCGTGTTTCGCCTTTACGACCAAGAAGGTTTTCCTGTTGATCTTACTGCACTCATTGCTCGTGAACGCGGTTTTGAAATCGATGAAATCGAATTCGAAAAACTCATGGACGAGCAGAAGAAGCGCGCTCGTGAAGCCGGACAGAAGAACAAGCAGGTCGTCTCCGTCAGCGAGATCGAAACCAAGGACGCCACGAAGTTCATCGGTTATGACACGCTCGAAGCCGATGCCAAAGTGCTCGAAGTCGTGTCCATGAAGGACAAGACGGCGGTGGTGCTCGACTCCAGCGTTTGCTATGCGGAGATGGGCGGCCAAGTCGGTGACAGTGGCCAGATCATCCTCGGCGCGAACGCTTTCCCCATCTCCAGCACGACGAAAGTCGGCAACACCTGGCTGCACTTCATCGAGGGAGAGGATGCGCCCATTGTCGGCTCGCAGGTTCGTGTGGCCGTCGATGCCACGCGTCGTCACGCCATCGAGCGTCATCACACCGTCACGCACATCCTGCATTGGGCGCTTCACGAGGTCGTCAGCCAGGACGCCACGCAGAAAGGCTCCAACGTCACGCCGGACAAGCTCACCTTTGACTTCAACAGCGCCGCTTTGACCGCCGCGCAGCTCGCCGACATCGAAAAACTCGTCAACGAGCGCATCGTCGCCAATGATGTCGTTTCCTGGACCGAAGTGCCCTACACCGAGGCGAAGGCCAACAGCGGCATCATGCAGCTCTTTGGCGAAAAATACCCCGAGAACGTCCGCGTCGTGCAGATCGGCGGCAAAGCGCATGCGCTCGATGGTTGGAGCATGGAACTCTGCGGCGGCACCCACACCCGCCACACCGGCGAAATCGGCATCTTCCGCCTCGTCGCCGAAGGAGCCGTCGCCGCTGGCGTGCGCCGCATCGAAGCCATCGCCGGCATGGAAGCCTACAACGCCGCCAAAGCCGATGCCGACCTCCTCAAGCTCCTCGCCGGCAAAGTCAGCGCCCAAGGCGCCACCGACCTCGAGAAGAAGCTCGACCAACTGCTCACGCAGCAAAAAGAGCTCGAAAAAGCCCTCAAGTCCGCCCAGCAGCGCGAAGCCTCCGCCCGCGCGAAAGAGTTGCTCGCCACCGTAGAGGAAGGCGTGAGCATTCCTCAGATCGTGGCGAACCTCGGCGATGTGGACGCCGATTACGCCATGGCTGTCAACGACGCCCTCAAAGGCCAGTTCGGCGGCGTGATCGTTTTGGCTGCCACCGGCGGCGGAAACGTCACCCTCATGGCTAACGTCGGCAAAGACCACCAAGCCAAAGTCCAGGCTGGCAAGATCATCCAAACTATCGCCCCCATCGTCGGCGGCAAAGGCGGCGGCAAGCCCGACTTCGCGAGAGGCGGCGGCAAGGATGTGAGCAAGGTGGACGAGGCGCTCGCGGAGGCGAGGCGCATGATCAAGGAGTGATGGCTTCCAGCCATCATTCTCCATTTGACTGACGGCTGGAAGCCGTCACTCCTTGCTTAGCATGAACTCGCTCAAGTTCTTCAACCCACGGGCGGATATTGAGAAGCACACGACGGTCCTGCCGCACTGGGAACAGCCTGGAGCCTCGTATTTCGTCACCTTTCGTCTGGCCGATTCTCTGCCGCAGAAAATGCTTGATGACTGGAAACGGAAGCGAGATGCATGGATCGAAGCGCATCCAAAACCATGGACGCCCGATGTGGAAAAAGAGTTTCACGAACGATTTTCCTCCACCATCGAGCGCTGGCTGGACGCAGGTCACGGCAGTTGTGTTTTACGCGATCCGAATGCCGCCCGCATTGTGGGAGAGGCGTTGAACCAACTTTGAAGGTGAGCGCTGTGTGCAACATGCCTGGGTGGTCATGCCCAATCATGTGCATGCGTTGTTTACTCTGCTGGGGGACCATCATCTGGAGAATCTGCTGCATTCGTGGAAGAGCTTCACAGCGAATAAGATTCATGCTCTCACCGAGGAAAGCGGGCGGCTCTGGCAGCGAGATTACTTTGATCGTATGATCCGGGACAGTGCCCATTTTCAGAACTGCGTGCGCTACATTCGAAAAAATCCGCTGAAGGCAAATCTCCGACCGGGTGAGTTCTGGCTTTATGAATCGGCCTGGGTAACCAAGGAGTGATGGCTTCTAGCCATCTCCACACAGGCGTGACGGCTGGAAGCCGTCTCTCCTTGGGGGGGCTTCATTCGGAAGAATCCGCTGAAGGCAAATCTCCGACCGGGTAACCAAGGAGTGATGGCTTCTAGCCATCTCCACACAGGGCGTGACGGCTGGAAGCCGTCTCTCCTTGGGGGGCGGCACTGCGCGAATGCAACGCCTTTGCCACGCACCACGAACAAAGTTGGCGACAGCGCATAAGTACGCCATACTGCCCGCCCCAATCCCCCTGTCATGACCGAACCCGAAGCGACTCCTCAAACACCGACCCCAAAGCCAGCGGGTCTGGTGGACCTCTCTGATCTGCGCATGATGCCCGCATGGGTCGGCGGCATGAGCAGCCCGGCGAACCTGAAAAAATATGAGGAGCGTGAGGAGCACAGCCCGCGCCGTCCGGGAGATCGTAGTGGACGCGATGGCGACCGCCGTGGTGGTAGTGGCCCCCCCCCACGCCGCGATGGTGCTGGTGGTGGTTACGGCGGCGGTGGCGGCGGTGGTCAGGGACGTGACTCGCGCCCACCACGCCGCGATGGCCCACCGGGAGGCGGCGGTCAAGGCGGTCCGCGTCGGGATGATCGGGGTGGCCCGCGCCGTTCTGGCGACCGCGATGGCGGCCCGCCGCAACGCGAGTGGGTGGAGATGCCGAGAGATATTCAGGTCTTGATCGAGCCGGAGGACAAGTCTGCGGAGGCCCTCGCCGCCCACATCCGCGCCAGCGGCCATGCTTTTAGCATGTTTGACGCTGCACGGCTGGTGCTGGCAGAGGGGGATCGCTTTCAGGCGCGTTTCCAGTGTGCCACGGAGCGCGCCACCGGCCTGTTCGTGACGCCAGCAGATGGCGGCATCTTTTTGTCCCGTGAGGAGGCCGTGAACTATGTGCTGCGCGGTCCTGCGCTAGAGACCTACTACCGCGCGGAGGAGACTGAGATGGAGGAGCCAAAGGGTGACTTCAAAAGCATCGGCGTTTGCGGCATGAGCGGGGAGCTGGTCGGCCCACCCAGCCATCATAGCTTTCAGACCACAGTCATCCGCCTACATCGGGAGCGCTTTAGCCACATGCCGCTGGAGGAGTACAAGCGCCGCGTGCGCGTGGAGACGAACCCGGAGCTGGTGGCGCAGTGGAAGGAAAAGCAGCGGAAGGGGATGCGCTGGGTGTATGTGAAGGACGTGGCCGAGGGCGCGGAACCGCAAGTCTTTAATAGCCGCGCAGAAGTGGAGGCGCACTTCCGCCGGATGCACGGGGATGACGCCGTGCGGGAGGTGCGCGAGGTGGTGATCCACGGCAACCTGGATAAGGCAAAGATGACGCATGTGCTTTTCCTGCTGCTGCGCAATGCGGTGGAGAATGCACGCAAGCACCTCTTTGAGATGTCGCAAAAGCTGGGCGGCGGATTCGAGCGGCGCGGGCTGAAGCTCTTCAAGCGCCGCGCGGGCAAGCTCTTTGTCTCCCGAGTGAAGCCGCGCGCGGTGGACCCCGGCGTGGTCTTCTCCATGCGCGTGATGCGCATCGTCGAAGCGCTGAAAGGCAAAGCTGGAGTCATGCTCCATGATTTAGTAGAAAGTATCTGCCCCTCCCCAGCACCCGCGCCTCCCGCAGCGGACGGCAAGAACCCAAAGGCGCAGCCCACCGACGAGCAAATCGCCGTCATCAAGGACATCCGCTGGCTGGCAAATGAGGGTTACGTCATCGAATACAGCGACGGCATGGTCTTCCTGGGCGTGCAGGGCGAGATTGCTAGCACACCCAAAACAGCAGCCGCTGCGCCAGAGAAAAGTCCCGTACCCACCGAGGTCAAAGTTGCACCTGCCGAGGACGAAGTTGCACCTGCCGAGGACGAAGTTGCGCCCGTCGAGGCCGAAGTCGAACCCGCCGAGGCCGCTGTCGAACCTGCCGAGACTGCGGTCGAACCCGCCGAGGCCGAAGTCGAACCCGCCGAGGCCGAAGTCGAACCCGTCGAAACCGAAGTCGAACCTGCCGAGGCCGTGGTCGAACCCGTCGAGGCCGAAGTCGAACCCGCCGAGACCGAAGTCGAACCCGCCGAAACTGCGGTCGAACCCGTCGAGACCGAAGTCGAACCCGACGAAACTGCGGTCGAACCCGTCGAGGACGAAGTCGCACTCGCCGAGGACGAAGTTACGCCCGGCGAGGAGATTGCGGGTGGGGTCGAGGAAGCTGCCAATGAGACCGATGTCGAGGACGTGCCCGTAGGCGCTGAAACGGTTCCAGCGGCAAAGTCATAGGGGATGCGCTGCCAGAATGATGTAGTCCGGAATGTGTTGGCACCAGGGCTTAGGTCCGGGCTTCCCCCTCCACCCCCACAAAGCCAGCTCTGGGTGCCCTGAGCTGCGACCGGTAATTTTCTCTTGGCGTCCTGCCATCTTTTTCATAGCCTGCGCGGTCATGAATCGTCGCCATCTCCTTCGTACTGCTCTGGGTTCTTCGTCGGCGCTGCTGTCGGGCTGTGTGCTGCCTTCTCTCCAGGAGATCCGCCGCACGGGACTAGTCTCCGTGGCTGGCTCTGGCATTCCCCTGGCTGGTGTGGGTAAGCGCGCTGCGGCACTGCGGGAGCATCAACAGGGTTTCTTGGTTTCTGGCGCGTTCTTTCGCTTCTCTGCAAAGCCAGCTTTTGGCATGGCGTGGACGCCTGAGTTACAGCGTGGCTATGAGGGGCTGAAGCATGACTCGCGTGTCAGCTTTGCGGTGAAAAACCTCTCCAGCGGACGCTACCTGGCTGAGTACCAGGCAGACCGTGTCATGACGGGTGCCTCCATGCCAAAGCCCGCCGTCTCTGCCGTGCTGCTGGACGCGCGCGGCGGCAGGCTCACCACGGAGGAGTACCAACACATCGTCAATGCGTGCGATCTGAGCATCAACGCCTCTTGGCACGCGATGCTCTCGCGGTTCACCCAGGCAGACGAGCAGCGTTTTGAGGCCAAATACGGCCTGCCCGATGTGCCCATCCGTGGGAATGGGCAGTCCCCGCGCTTCTATGCCGAATTCTTCGAGCGCTGCGTGAACTATAAAATTGACCACGGCTGCGAGCTGCTGCTGGAGGCCATGCGCCGCAACCAGTTCGGCAGGGGCCGCTGGTATCTGCCCGCTGAGATCACCTACATCGGCGGGAAGACCGGCACGGACGGTCCTTACAAGCATGAGGGGCTGTTCTTTAAATATCGCGGTACAGACTACGCCATCGTCCTCTACACCAACGGTCACTTTGGGCGCAGCGAGAACTTTTGGCGCATCGGTGCTCTCTTTGGTGGCCTGTTCCGCGAGTACATCGCCTGACCGGCGGCCACAGCTTTTTGGGCGGGCAAAGGTGTGCAAACACCCTCTTGCACTCCGCGCCATCGCCCCTACCATCGCGCCCCTCTTTTTTTGCAATGGAACAACCTCTCCCTGGACAACGCTGGGTCAGCGATAGTGAACCTGAACTCGGCCTCGGCGTGGTGATGAAGGCGGAGTTTGGCCGTCTGGAAATCTTCTTTCCCGCCGCCAGTGAGCACCGCCACTATGCCCTGAAGACCGCACCGCTGCGCCGTGTGCATTTCACCGCAGGTGACACGATCAAGACACACGAGGGCACCACGCTCGCAGTCGAGTCCGTCGAGGACCGCAAAGGCATCCTTTACTACATCGGCGAGGGCCGCACGGTCTGTGAGGCAGAGCTGTCAGATACCATCAGCTTCAGCAAGCCCGAGGACCGTCTCATGGCTGCGCAGACGGATGACCTGCGTGCCTTTGATCTGCGCGTAGAGGCGCTGCGGCGGCGCGCGGAGATGCGCCGCTCCCCCGTGCGCGGCTTCTGTGGCGGGCGTGTGGATCTGCTGCCGCATCAAATCTCCATCGCCAGTGATGTGGCCAGCCGCCTCGTGCCGCGCGTGCTGCTGGCAGATGAGGTGGGGCTGGGCAAGACGATTGAGGCCAGCCTCATCCTGCACCGCCTCCACCTCACAGGCCGTGCGGAGCGTGTGCTCGTGCTCGTGCCAGACGCGCTGGTGCATCAATGGTTCGTCGAGCTTTACCGCCGCTTCCACCTCACCTTCTCCATTTTTGATGAGGTGCGTTGTGATGGCATCGAGACGAGCGAGGAAGGCATCAACCCCTTTCTGGAAAGCCAACTCGTCATCAGCAGCACTAGTTTCCTGGCAAACTCACCCGCCCGCGCGCAGCAGGCGCTCGATGCAGGGTGGGACTTGCTCGTGGTGGATGAGGCACATCATCTGGAATGGAGCACGCAGGGTGCCAGTGCCGCCTACACGCTGGTGGAGACACTCACGGCAAAAATTCCCGGCCTGCTCCTGCTCACCGCCACGCCGCAGCAGCTCGGCCCCGAAGGACACTTCGCCCGCCTGCGCTTGCTGGATGCGAACCGGTATGCCGACCTCACCCAATTCTTGGAAGAAGCTGAGCACTATGAAGAGGTGGCCAGCGCCGTGAATCGCCTCCTCTCTGGCAAGAGCCTCACCGCTGCGGATCAAAAGCTCTTCGCCAAAAAATCCCCCCATGTGCAGGAGCACCTCGCCACCATGAAGGCAGGCACCGAAGGCGCGCGTGAAAAGCTCATCAGCGCGCTGCTCGATGAATTCGGCACAGGCCGCGTCATGTTCCGCAACACCCGCGCCGCCCTTTCCGGCTTCCCTGAGCGCCAGGCTTTGCTCGCCCCATTGAAGGCAGGGGAAGACGCATTTGAAACCAAGGTCAAATGGCTCGCCGCGCTGCTCAAAAAACTCAGCGAAGAAAAAGTGCTTCTCATCTGCCGCACGCGCAAACTTGCCGAACAGATCAATGAGCGCCTGCTCCATGAGATCAATGTCACCTCCGCGCTATTTCACGAAGGTCTCACCCTCATGCAGCGCGACCGCCAGGCTGCGTTCTTTGCCGATGAGGAAGGCGCGCGCATCCTCCTGTGTTCAGAGATCGGCAGTGAAGGGCGGAACTTCCAGTTCGCACATCACCTCGTCCTCTTTGACCTGCCGCCTGATCCTGAACTGTTGGAGCAGCGCATCGGCCGCCTCGACCGCATCGGCCAGACCCGCACCATCAGCATCCATGTCCCCTACATCAAAGGTGGCCCGGAGGAGGTGCTCGCCCGCTGGTATCACGAAGGGCTGAACGCGCTGGAGAAAAACCTCCACGGTGCCACCGAGATCGCTGAAGGACTGAAGGAATCCCTCGCCCCCCTGCTTGATCATTTCGCGCCGAAGACGCTCAAAGCCTTCATCCAAAAAGCCCAAGACCTTCGCCAACAAGTCACCGAAAAGCTGGAACGCGGTCACGACCGCCTGCTGGAGCTAAACTCCTGCAAGCCAGAGCGCGCGGAGGCCGTCATCGCAGCCATTCGCAGGCAGGAGGCAGACACCGAGTTCGAGGAGTTCTTCATCAAGCTAGTGGACCACTTCGGCCTGCATGTGGAGGAGCATGGCAACCGCAGCTACGTCCTCATGCCCGCCCACCTCACCACAGACAAGTTCCCCGCGCTGCCGGATGAGGGTCTGCTCGCCACCTTTGACCGCAGCCGCGCCATCACTCGGGAAAACATCGCCTTCCTCACCCCAGACCACCCCATGGTGCGTGGCGCATTAGACCTCCTCCTCGGCAGTGAGAGCGGCAATAGCAGCTTCGGCCTGTGGCGCGGCGCAGGCAGCGAAGGACTGCTACTGGAAACTCATTTCGTCCTCGAATGCGTCGCCCCCGCCGCCTTGCATGTGGATCGCTTTCTCACTGCCACGCCCATCCGCATCGTCGTGGATCACGCAGGCAAAGACCGCCGCGAAGATGCCGCCTACGCACAGGGGAAGATTGACAAAGGCAACCCCGTGAAGCTCCTAGAGAAGCCCGCCGTAAAGCGCAAGCTCTTCCCGGACATGATGAACGCCGCGCGCAAACTCGCCGATACCGAAGTGACCGCCCTCATCGCCCAAGCTACTGATGCCATGAAATCCCAGCTTCAAGCCGAGATACACCGCCTCGAAGACCTGCGCCAGATCAACGACCACGTCCGCCCCGAGGAGATCGCCGCCATGAGGGCGCAGATGGCCGAACTAGAAGCCACCCTGCACACCGCGCGCCTGCGCCTAGACGCCGTGAGGCTCGTTTTACAAGTGGCCTAGCAGTGTAGTCCGGGCTTCAGCCGGTTCAGAAATCGCTGATCTTCAAAAAAGCACGAACCACAGTGGATCGTTTTGACACAGCTCGCAGATATTTGCCCCGCTGGTTTGCACACGCTTTCAGGTATGTTAGTCTGCACGCCCACCAATTCACCGCACATGGGCAAAACACTCTTCGAAAAAGTCTGGGAATCACACGTCGTCGGAACTCTGGCCAACGGGCAGACGCAGCTTCTCATTGACACCCATCTCGTGCATGAGGTGACCAGCCCGCAGGCCTTCGGCATGTTGCGCGATTTGAATCTGAAGGTGGCCTATCCGCAGCGCACTTTCGCGACCGTGGACCACATCGTGCCGACTGACAGCCAGGTCTCGCCGTTTTCCGATCCACTGGCCGAGGCGATGATCCAGGAACTGAACAAGAACGCCCGTGACTTCGGCATCACCTACTTCAGCCTCGCCAGCGGCAAGCAGGGTATCGTCCACGTCGTCGGGCCGGAGCAGGGTATCACCCAGCCGGGCACTACCATCGCCTGCGGGGACTCCCACACGGCGACGCACGGCGCGTTCGGTGCGATCGCTTTCGGCATCGGCACCACGCAGGTGCGCGACATCCTGGCCACGCAGACGATGGCGCTGAGCAAGATGAAGGTGCGCCGCATCAATGTGGACGGCCAACTGCGCCCAGGCGTGTATTCCAAGGATGTCATCCTGCACATCATCCGCCTGCTGGGCGCGAACGGCGGCATCGGCTACGCCTATGAGTACGGCGGCAGTCTTTTCGATAGCTTCACGATGGAGGAGCGCATGACCGTCTGCAATATGAGTATCGAAGGCGGCGCGCGCTGTGGCTATGTGAACCCGGATGAGAAGACCTTCGAGTATCTCAAAGGCCGCCCTTACTCGCCCAAAGAGGCTGAATGGGACAAAACGGTGGCCCTGTGGCGTGCCACAGCCTCCGATCCGGGCGCAACTTACGACGACATCGTGAACATCCGCGCCGAGGACGTGCCGCCCACCGTGACCTGGGGCACCAGCCCGGACCAGGCCATCGCCGTCACAGAAAATGTGCCCACGCCAGAAAGCGCCACGACCGAGCCTGCGCGCATCTCCATTCAGGACGCGCTGGACTACATGAAGCTCCCCGCCGGCCAGCCGATCAAGGGCACGAAGATTGACGTGGCCTTCATTGGCTCCTGCACAAACGGCCGCCTGAGCGACTTCCGCGAAGTGGCAAAGTTCATCAAAGGCAAGAAAGTCGCCGCAGGTGTGAAGGCCATCGCCGTCCCTGGCAGCCAGATCGTGGACACGCTGGCCCGCCAGGAGGGGCTGGACAAGGTCTTCTCCGACGCTGGCTTCGAGTGGCGCGGCGCAGGTTGCTCCATGTGCCTGGCAATGAACCCCGATAAGCTGATCGGCGACCAGCTTTGCGCTTCCTCCAGCAACCGCAATTTCAAAGGCCGCCAGGGCAGCCCCACCGGGCGCACCGTCCTCATGTCCCCCGTCATGGTAGCTGCCGCAGCCCTAACCGGTAGCGTGGCAGACGCGCGCGAGGTGTTCTCCATCGCGGGTTGAGTACCTTGATCGAGTGGCTCTGATTTGAAAGCAGGAGGCAACACGCCATGCCCCGCATCCTCGCCATAGATCACGGCACTGTCCGCATCGGCCTTGCCATCAGTGATGACATGGAGCTGGTCGCCAGCCCGCTGAAAACGTTGGACGCGAGGGATGAGGCCGGGCACCAGATCGCCCACATTGTGCGGGAGAGACACATCGCCCGCATCATCATCGGCATGCCTTTTCACATGAACGGCCAGAGGGGCGCGGCGGCGGAGCGGGTGGAAAAATTCGCCGCCTACCTGGGCAAAATCTTGCAGCATGAGGTGCCTATTGAGTTCGTGGATGAGCGCCTTTCCTCTGTGGAGGCGGAGGCCTCTATGTCGCGCGCCGGCATCACAGGGAAACGCGAACGCAACGAGATCGTGGACCAGCTTGCCGCCGTGGTGATTTTGCAGGACTACCTGAACAGCCAGCGCGGACCGGCGGGCTTTCTACTGCCAGATGAACCCTGCGCCCCGGACTGGACCGATGAGCCGAAGCGACGTCGAAACTAAGGCAGGCAAAAACCGCATTACCTGCCCCGGACACAAGCGCCTGCGCCTGACGGTCGCCTACTGCGGCACGGCCTGGCGCGGCTGGCAGACCCTGGTGGGTGGTGGCACCATCCAGGACGAGCTGGAGGCAGCCATCCTCAAGGCCACCCGCATCACCACCATCGTCCACGGCAGTGGCCGCACGGATGCCGGGGTCCACGCCCTGGCGCAGGTGGCGCACTGCGACGTGCCACAGACCGTGCGCATGAGCCTAGCCGCCTGGGCTGACGCGCTGAACGCCTGCCTGCCGCTGGGCATCCGCGTCGTCCAGGTGGAGGATGCCGCGCCGAGCTTCCACGCGCGCTTCGACGCCTGCGGAAAGGTCTATCGTTACCGCGTCTGGCGTCCGCACATGCTCTCCCCGTTCGAGGCGGACCGCGCCTGGCATGTCTATGGGCCGCTGGACATGGACGCGCTGCGGGAGTGTGCGCGGCGGCTCGTGGGAACACACAATTTCGTCCGCCTCTCGGCCAATCGCGGCGACATGCCGGAGACCCTGCGCCGCACGCTGGCGGAGAAGACGACACGCACGCTCCGGCGCGTGGACGTACAGGACCACGGGGAGGCGCTGGAAATCGAGTTCGAGGGCGACGGCTTCCTTTATAAAATGGTGCGCCTCATGGTCGGCAGCCTCATCCAGGTCGCACGCGGGCGTTCCTCGCGGGAATGGTTCGCCGACTTGCTCACCAGTGCAGAGGGACTCCAAAGCCACCAGACCGCCCCGGCTTGCGGGCTGTATCTGGTGCGCGTGCAGTATCCGTAGCATGTCAATCCAGCGCCAGAAAGCGCACGCACACGCAGCCGCCTACCTGCACCTTCTTGTCAGTGAAGGTCAGCTTCCCAGTCTCCGCGTCCACTTTGAAAAGCGCCGCCGTGTTGCTGTTTTGGTGCGCCACGATCATCCACTTGCCGGTGGGGTCCAGGTTGAAGTTGCGCGGAATCTGGCCCTCTGCGGGCGCGTTCTGGATCAGAGTCAATTTACCGGTAGCCGGATCGCAGGTGAAGACGGCGATGGTGTCGTGCGTGCGGTTGGAGACATAGACCACCTTGCCATTCGGATGCGCCACGGTCTCCGCCGTGCTGAAGCCCTCTTTTCCACGATCCGCCTCTGGCAGTGTGGAGACGGTCTCGACCGCAGTCAGCGCGCCCTTTTCCGCATCGTAGGCAAAGGTGGTCACGGTCATGAGCATCTCGTTGTTCACAAAGGCGAAGTTGCCACTGGGGTGAAAGGCGAAATGACGAGGGCCGCTCCCAGGCGGCACCGTGGCATGGCCGTGGGCGCTCATCTTTCCTGTGGCGGGGTCGAGGCGGTAGATCAGCACCTTGTCCAGGCCCAGATCACAGGCGAAGGCAAAGCGGCCGTCCGGACTGGAATTGATGCTGTGCCCGTGCGGGCCGGACTGGCGTTTCGGGTTCACGCTGCTGCCCTCATGCTGCACAAAAGTCGCCGCTTCGCTCAAAGCACCGTTTTCACCGATGGCATAGCTGGCCACGCTGCCGCCGCCGTAGTTGGCGATCATGGCCATCCTGCCGGTCTTTTCCACGGACACATGGCACGGGCCTGCACCGACAGAGGAGGCCTGATTGATGAGGGTCAGTTTGCCGTCTGGCAGCGCGATGCCGAATGCGCTGACACCACCCGCCTTCTTGTCCGGGCCGCTGATCTCTCCCACGGCGTAGAGGTATTTTTTGCTCGGATGAACGGCGAGGAAGCTGGGGCTGCCCGTCTCTACAGCTAGCTGCGGCGCGCTCAACTCCCCGCTGGCGTTGTTGAACTTCGAGACATAGATGCCCTTACTGCCGGATTTCGGGTTCGTATAGCAGCCGTAATAGACGAGGTAATTTTCCCCTGCGATGGCAGTGGTGGTGAGGGCGGCGAAGACAAAGGAGAGGGAGGCGCGGTTCATGGCGGTGTGAGCATGAGAAAAACGCGCACCGAGGTCAAGCCCGCGCGCAAGAATATTGCGGCGAAATCACGGGCCGTAGAAAGGCGCGGGGGGCAGTGGCCCAGTGTGGAGGTACACGGTGGGGTCGTGCAGACCGGCGTGGAGAAAGGCTTCCCGCCGCTCCACACAGGTGCCGCAGGTGCCGCAGTGGTGGTCGCCGCCTTTGTAGCAGCTCCAGGTTTTGGCAAAATTCACACCCAGGTCGTGGCCGAGGCGGGCGATGGCGGCCTTATCCATGTGGATGAAGGGGCGCAGCAACTCAATCCGCGCATAGGTGCCCTCGCGCATGGCGGCGGCGATGGACTGCATGAAAGGCTCGCGACAGTCAGGATAGATGGCGTGGTCGCCCGAATGCGCGGCGATGACCAGCGACTCCGCGCCGCGTGACTCCGCGATGCCGCAGGCGATGGCGAGCATGATGCCGTTGCGAAAGGGGACGACGGTGCGCTTCATGTTTTCATCCGCGTAGTGACCGTCGGGGATGTCACCGCCGCTTTTCAGCAAGTCGGAAGCGAATAGTTCATTCACAAACGGCAGCGCCACCGTGTCATGCCACACATTGAGATGACTGCTGTGCCAGAGTGCCAAAGCGATCTCCCGGTGGTTGTGCTTTGAACCGTAATCAAAGCTGACTGCACCAACGACCTCGTGCTCCTGCCGCGCCCAGTAGAGGGCTGTGGTGGAGTCCATGCCGCCACTGAGGAGGACGAGGGTCTTCATGAGTTAATGATGAATGGTGAATTCGTCATTTTAGTGGCGGCAGGTCCAAGGGCGCTTCGCGCTCAGGAAAACGTGCTTCACAGGTGAGCTGGATGCCTCCGCGCGGGACGAAGCGACCGCGCACGATGGCCTGCTTTGGCGCGCAGGCTTTGACCAGGTCGTCGAGGATGCGGTTGACGATGGCTTCGTTGAACGCGGCGTGGTTGCGGTAGCTGGCCAGGTAGAATTTGAGCGACTTCGTCTCCACGCAGCGCTCATCGGGAATGTAGAGTATCTCCACATGCGCGGCATCCGGCTGGCCGGTCACGGGGCAGAGGCTGCTGAAATCCGGCGCGCTGAGATGGATGGTATAGTTCCGGCCCGGCGTGTGGTTCGGGAAGGTCTCCAGCACGGCCTCATCGGGTGAGGCGGGCAGGCGGTGCTCGGAGCGACCCAGGAGAGAAATCTCGGCAGTAAGGGGGGCGGACATGCGCCTGCACATTGCCGCAGTCTCGCGTCCTGACAAGGCGGCGCGTTACTTCTCCGTTTTGATCTTACCTTTATCTATCAGCTTCTTGCGGAACTTCGCCACCTTTGGGCTGACGACGGCGCGGCAGTAGCCAGCGCTGGGGTTGTTGGCGAAGTATTCCTGATGGTAGTCCTCTGCGGGATAAAACTTTTTCAAGGGTGCGATCTCTGTGGTGATGGGGCTGGGCCAGTCTTTTTGCGCTTCCTTCATAGATACCTCAGCAATTTTTTTCTGTTCCTCGCTCACATAGTAAATGCCAGAGCGGTACTGGGTGCCGATGTCGTTGCCTTGCTGGTTGAGCGTGGTGGGGTCGTGGGCTACCCAGAAGAAGTCCACGATGTCCTTGTAGCTGATGACGGCGGGATCGAACTCGATCTGCACGGCCTCGGCATGGCCGGTCTCGCCAGTGCAGACCTGCTTGTAGGTCGGGTTGTCCACGGCACCGTTGCAGTAGCCGCTGACGACTTTCTTGACGCCCTTGAACATCTCATACTGCGCCTCCGTACACCAAAAGCAGCCGCCAGCGAGCACGGCGATCTCGGTCTTCCCGGAAGCCGGGGCGGGGTCTGCAGCAGTGGCGGTGGTGAGGAGGGCGGACATGGCAGCTAGGATGGAGAGGGGGGTTTTCATGGTGGCAGGTGGCAAGGGTTTGAGTCCACCACAGATGCGTTACGATGCGGGCGGAACTTTCAGACGTTGGGAGATGGGCCAGGAGAGTTTATTCCAACATGGTGTAGCCGGGCCTTTTGCAATGCGGCTTCTCTCTGAACGGGCGAGACCTTTCGTGCCCGGAACTCAGCACTACGGAACTGCGCGCACTGCAAATGTCTCGGCATGGACGGACTCCCTCTGATGCCGCAGCATCATCGAGATGCTTACGGTGTCACCTCCAAGCGCATAAAGCGGAAGGGGTGGAGCGGGTCATTCATTGGGTTGAGATCGCAGACAGTCACGACACGCATAGAGCCGCTGCCCGTCTCACTGACAACGACGCCGCTCACTAAGGCAGTAAAGGCAGCACCATTGACACTGCGCGCCAGGCTTTCCCAAGTTCCGGTGAGAGTGTCGCAAGCCTGCACGGTGAGCGTAATATCATTGCGACCCAAGAAGCGGGTGAGGTTGACTTGCAGGCAGCCGCCTGAAGTATTGCGGCTGGGCTGCGGCAGGATGCTCGTCCCGGTGGTGCCGCCAAGGGGATCACCGCCGAGGGCGTATTCGATGAGATTGGGGATGCCGTTGCGGTTAGGATCGGCTGCGTTGCCTGCGATGGCTGGATTGCCTGCATTTGGACCGAACTGTTGGTCGCCCCATGCCGCCATAGCGCTTCGATAAACGGTGACTTGCGCGCTGGCAGGCCCACTAACGCCATCGTTGATCGTGTAGGTGAAGGTGTTGCTGCCGGTGCTGGTGAATGATGCACCACCAAGGAAGCTCACCACACTGCCGTTGTGCGTAATAGTGGCGTCTGCAGGGGTATTGCTGATGCTCGTGATTGCGAGCGGGTCGTTTTCTGGATCGCTATCATTGGCACGCACATCCAAGGTGGTAAGGACGCCAGGACTGACGCCGACAAAGGAATCCGCCACAGCCACAGGCAGTTGATTCACGCCGGAGAAGATCAGGCTCAAAGTGATGGCACCGCCCGTGTTGGTACTGTACCCATCCACCGCGATTTGATAGGTAGTGCCCGCGACGGTGCTGAAAGCGACCAGGCTATCGGTGTCTGTCCCGCTATCATCATCGCTGTCCACCAGTGTCAGGGCGCTGACATTGGTGCCTGTGTAAACGGCCAATACGGTATCATAAGCGGAGCCGTTGGTATTAATTTCCAGGGCGGCGGACGAGGGTGCCGTCCAACTCCACCAGACGGACCTGCCCCCGGTCCGACTGTGGTGGTTAGGCTCACCGGTCTCCTTCGTCGCCAGGCTGCTGTCCGCTGTAGTGGTCACATTGGAACCGGTGAGCACGATGCGGTTAGCAAAGTTGTCATTCGCGGCAGGCAGAGGAGGGGCTGAGACCGCGAGCGAGATACTGCCAGTATCGCCAAGGAAACCATCCACAGCGATCTGGTAGGTTGTGCCTGCGGTGGCGGCGATGGTCACACGGCTGCTTGTTCCCTCCCCAGAGTCATCATCGCTAGCCACGAAGATCAGGCCATTGACCGCAATGCCTGTGTAGATGCCGAGCAGGGTGTCGAAGTCACTGCCATCGGTAGTTATGTCCCAATTACCCGTGGTGGGCGCGGTCCATGACCACCAGACTGAGGCACCACCCGTGTTGCTGTTGTGGTTCGGCTCGCCCACCTCCTTGGTAGCTGTAATGTTCGTGCCAGTCATCATGGCTGCACCGCCAGGGAGCACGATGCGGTCGGCAAAATGGTCGTTCACAGGTGCTGGCGCTGGCACGGCGACGGTCAGTTCAATATTGCCCACCACTCCATTGTAGCCGTCCACTGCGATCTGGTATGTGGTGCCAGCAACCGCACTGAACGTGGCGCGGCTGGTGCCTCCGCCGCCCAGGTTATCATCACCCGCCACCAGTGTGAGCGCACCCACGGCACTGCCAGTGTAGATGCCCAGTGTCGTGTCAAAGCTACTCCCCACAGTGCTGACCTGCCAGGCACCGCTAATGGGTGCAGTCCAACTCCACCAGACGGAGGCTCCACCCGCATTGCCCGCATGGTTAGGCTCGCCGCCTTCCTTGCTCGCCCCCTGGTTGCTGCCGAATGCCGAGGCCGCGCCACTGATGAGCGCAGTTCGGTTGGCAAAATTATCGTTCGCAGGTGGTGCGGCTGGAATGGCGATGGCCAGTTGGATGCTGCCGATGACCCCAAGATAGCCATCCACAGCGATCTGGTAGGTAGTGCCCGCAACCGCAACAAAGGTGGCCCGGCTCGTGCCTGCGCCGCCAGAGTTGTCATCACTGGTGATCTCCGTCAATGCACCCACCGCAGCGCCTGTGTAAATGCCGAGTAGCGTGTCGAAGGTGCTGCCGATAGTCCTGACTTCCCACGGACCGGATGAGGGAGCGACCCACGACCACCAAACGGAGGCACCACCAGAATTTCCTGCGTGATTCGGCTCACCAAGTTCCTTTGTTGCACTGAGGTTGATGCCGGTTGCCGTGGTGGGTGCGGACGCCAGTGAAAGGCGCGCCGCAAAGTTGTCATTGGCCGGCGCTGGATTGTTATTGGCAAGAGTCAGGACCACGCTGCCGGAGTCACCGCCGTAACCATCCACGGCGATCTGATAAGTAGTGCCCGCCACAGGAGTGAAAGTGATCTTGCTGTTCAATCCCGCCCCGCCATCGTCATCGCTGGCAATGGTGGTCAGTGTGTTGACTGCCGTGCCGGTGTAAACACCGAGCAGCGTATCAAAGCTGCTGCCGTCTGTATTGATCTCCCATGTGCCTCCGCTTGGTGCCGTCCACGTCCACCACACGGACGCACCGCCCGTAGCGTTCGCGTGGTTAGGCTCCCCCGACTGCTTGCTTGCACCCACCGTCGTGCCTGTGGTCGAAGCTGTGACGGGGAGGCGCTGGGCAAAGTCATCATTCACAGGCGGTGCGGCGATCTCCAGCACGACATCCCCCGTACTGCCAAGTTTGCCATCCACTGCGATGCGATACATCGTGCCCGCTATGGTTGTGAAGACCACACGGCTGGAGGTGGCACCGGTGGTCACGTTGTCGTTCTCCGCCACGAGCGTGAGCGCATTCACTGCACTGCCCGTATAGATGCCCAGTAGTGTGTCAAAGCTGCTGCCTGCGGTGCTGAACGAATAAGTGCGCACATCCGGCGCTGTCCACGTCCACCAAACCGAGTGACCGCCAACGTTGCCTGCGTGATTGGGCTCGCCAGGCTCTTTGCTGCCGCCACGGTTCGCGCCTGCCGCATTGACTACGGCCCCGCTCAACGGCGACGCGCTGGCAAAGGCATCATTCGGCGGCGGCGAGACGAGGTGCAGCATGACCAGCCCCGTCGCTGCCGCTTTGCCGGACACTGCAAAGGAATACGTCACCCCGGTCACAGCGCTAAAGGTCAGCTCACTGGTAGTCACCGCACCACTGGCATTGTCATTGCCCGCCAATGAAGTGAGGCTGTCCACGCTGCTGCCGGTATAGACGCCGAGCAAGGTGTCAAAACTGCTGCCCGCCGTGTCCAGCGCCACATTCCCTGTGACGGGCGATGTCCAGCGCCACCACACACTAGCAGCACTCGTGATATCGCCTGCGTGCATAGGCTCGCCCGTCTCGCCTGTCGCACTGGCATTGGAGCCGCGCACGTTCAGAGTCCCCAGCGCCACGACCGGTGCCTCAGCAAAGCTGTCATTAAAAGGTGTGGCCAGAGTGCTAGTGAGCGCTCCCTGGATGTTCAGACGCCCAGCGTTCGGCGTGCGGTTTTGTAGCGACACAATGGGATTGGCCGCACGCATTAGGCGATTGATCAACTGGCGATAGCTGTCCGCTGGGAACTGCGCCTTCAGTAGTGCCAACGCACCTGCCACATGCGGCGTAGCCATAGAGGTGCCGCTCTTGATCGTATAGTCAGAGTCGCTGGCGATACCGAGTGACAGGATCTCAGAGCCAGGTGCCCCGATTTCCACGAGACCAAAGCCATAGTTGGAGAATGACGACATGCCATCCGTGCGGGTGGTCGAGGCCACTGCCACCATGTTATCCTCCTCGTAATTGCTCGGGTAATTTTCCACCACGTCATTGTTGCTGCTCTCATTGCCCGCTGCCGCCACGAAGATGATGCCCGCCGCGCGGGTCGCACTGATCGCGTCTTTCAAAGCCTGCGAATAGCCGCCACCACCCCAACTATTGCTCATCACATGCGCACCCTTAGCCCGCGCGTAATCAATGCAGGTGATCGCATCCGATGTTGAGCCTGATCCCGAAGCTGTCAGAAACTTGCACGCCATGATCTGCGCCTGCCAGGCCACACCCACTACCCCCAGACCGTTGTTACCCACGCCCGCGATCGTGCCTGCGCAATGTGTGCCGTGGCTGTTGTCATCCATAGGATCGCCATCATCGTTCGCCGCATCCACGCCGAACACGTCGTCAATGTAACCATTGGCATCATCATCCAGACCGTTTGTCTCCTTACCCCCGCCGCTCTCACCTGGATTCCGCCACATGTTCGTGACAATGTCCTCATGCGTGTAACGCACACCAGTATCAATCACAGCCACGATGACCGTTGGGGCATCATGCCGTGTGTCCCAGCCTTCCGGCGCGTCAATGTCTGCATCATTCACGCCGCTGCTTTGGCCCGTGTTGTGAAGCCCCCATAGCTCGCCGCTACTCAGGCGTGGGTCATTCGGCTGCACCGTCGTATGAACGATCCAATCTGGCTCTACATACTCATACAATCCGCTGGCCTTCAGCGCGGCGATCGTCGCCGCCAGATTCCCACCCGCAACGCCCAGCGTCTGGATGCGCCCGAGGTTGCTGTGCTCGCGCACCACATTCAGACCCAGATTCAGGTGCAAGGCCGTCGCCTGCGCCTGAAAGTTCGCCCGCTTCACCGCAGCAGCCGTCGGCTTGGCAATCAATCGGTCAAACCGATAGCCCGCTGCGACCTCCTTCTCCGTCGGTGCCCGATGACCTCCCAGCTGTACTTGGGCTACAACCCTTAATGGGTGCAGCGTCAATAACATCAACAACGACACAGACAAGAGCCAACAAGCACGAACAAGGTAGGTATGCATATTCAAGGAGCAATGGGTGGATTAAAAAAACAAATTAATCCGAATCTTAGCGAATAAAGCCGTGTGAATTCAATTATTTAATGAAATAGTCCGTCACATCGGAATCACAGTAGGGAAAGGATGCGCCTCCCATTCGCTCAATGGCCTCAGTTTCAGGCTCTCAACTCCTCACTCGCGACTCCTTTCTAGTTTAAATGCAGCCCTTTAAAGTTTGAGCGGCGCTTGCAAGCACTGCATTCAACCAGGCCATTCACAACTGAGGTGTCCAGCGGCGTTTTCTGCGAATCACGGGTAGCTGATCCCACGTCAGATGCACACCCTGGCGATGGAGGTTGATCAGGATTCCCACCGCCAACATGGCGGCCACGAGGCTCGACCCTCCGTACGAGACGAAGGGAAGCGGCAGTCCCTTATTGGGCAGCAAAGCGGTGGTCACTCCCATGTTCAAAAGCGCTTCGAGCGTGAGCAGCGAAGTCAGTCCGAAGCCCAGCAGCTTGCCAAAACGGTTCGGTGCATACGCGGCGATGCACATGCCGGAGAAAAGTAGAATGACAAAAGCCGCCACGGTACCCAGCGTGCCGTGGAGGCCGATCTCTTCCCCCACCATCGGGAAAATGAAATCGGTATGCGCCTCGGGCAGGTAGGAGAGCTTCATGCGCCCCTCACCCAGTCCGCGCCCATCGAGACCGCCAGAGCCGTAGGCCAGCCAGGATATCCACTGCTGGAGGCCGCAGCCGTCTTTGTACTTTTCGAGATTGAAGAGAGCGATCACCCGCTCAAAACGGTTCGGTGCGAGGATGATGCCCACCGTTAATGCGGCCATTGACGAAGCGAAGATGATGGCGAGGTAGCGCAGCTTTGTCCCCGCCACGAACATAATGCCGCCGCCAACTGCCGCTGCTACACAAGCATTCCCAAGATCCACTTCCACGCCGATCAGAGCCACGATGCCGCCTAGGATCAGCCCTGGAAGTAGCAACCCGTGCTTCAGCGTGCGCTCCAGATTTTCATGCTGCGCAAACCAGCCCGCCAGGACAATGACGAGGCCGATCTTGGCAAACTCGGAGGGCTGCACACGCATTTCCGACTTCCCTACCCCGAGCCAGCGTGCGGCACCGCCCACATAGCGGCCGATCAGCGGCGGATAGCCCAGCCATTTCGCCAGATACCATTCCAGACACAGCACGAGGCCAAAAATCGAAACTCCATAAATCCACCAGCGCCACTTGAACCAAGTCTGAAAGTCAATCAGCGCCGCTGCCACACAACAAGACAGAGCTATCACCACCCAGATGCCCTGCTTCCAAACCGTGACGTATTCATCCCCACCGCCATCCTTTGTGTAAAAGCTCGTGCTCGCCAGCATGGTGATTCCCAGCGCGATCAAAGCGAACACCGCGATTAGTAGAAAGATGACATAGCGTTTGGCCATAAAGAGTGAGTTCGGAGTCAATCCTGTAAAATCCTGAAATCCTGTCCAAAAAGCCCACCTTATTTAGAGGGGATAACCAGTTGCATCCCATCCCGTAGCAACTCCGGGCGGGTGATCCTGTTGGATTCTTGTAGCGCTTTTACACTGATGTGGTGCTTCGTGGCGATACTGTAGAGCGTCTCGTTCGGCTTCACTGTGTAGGTCGTGGCGGACCTCTGTGCAGGCGCAGTTTTCTTTGTAGGTATTGCCTTCTTCACAAGAATCTTTTCCGCCTGTGCTAGCGTGGGTGGCGGGCGCGGCACAGGGATGGCCTTGGGAACACTTTTCTCAGCCTGCTTCGGCGCTTCCTGCGCAGGCAGACCAGAGGCATCCTTTGTCACGGAGGGGGGCGGCGTGTCCTGTAGGGGAGTGTTTGGAGTGATGATCGGTGCCGGGGTCAGTTCTTTTTCGATGGTCGGACTGAAGCTAAAGCCTGACTCTCCAGGCGCTGTGAGACTCATGCCTTCCTGCGCGGCGCTCAGGCTTACCACAGGCGGTGGCAGTTGCGCCAACTCACCATTAGCGCCCGCGACCGAGATAGGCTGCGCGCGTACCACAGGCTGTCGGGGATAGCGGAGAATGCTGCCCTGGTCGAGCTGCGCACCTTTGTCCAACATGTTGAGCCGGATCAGCGTTTCCTTGGTCACCTTGAGCTTCGCTGCCACGCTCTCAATGGAATCGCCGGAGGTCCAGGAGTAGGTTGCGTATTCCTCAATGGGCATCTGCTTCTCGAGAATGGCCGCATTCACCGCAGGCGCAGGCAATGCGCTGGAGGAAGAAGCTGTAAAGTCCTGGGCCAATGTGGTGCTTTGCGCCTCGTCGCCGTTAATCCAGTCATAGATAATGATACCACCGATGACGACGACATGGATCAGCAGCATGACCACGAACATGCGCGCCATGTTGGAGTTCGGCTCATGCTGGCTCAGCGCGGCCTCCTCGTTGACCATCGCCACCTTGTGTTTGTGCTTCTCCCCCTGGATGAGGTTGAGCAGCAGCTTGTTTTTCTTCTTTTTGCTCATGGGATTATGTTTCTGTTTTTTGTTATGCAAGCGCCTGCGCCGCCATACGAAAGACATCGCCGCGCTGTCCGTAGCCGGTGTACATGTCAAAGGAGGACGTGCCGGGACTGAGGATGATGCTGTCGCCTGGCCGGGAGAGTTCCGTGGCCGTGCGCACCGCATCGGCCATGTCCGTGGCGACATGGCAGGGCAGCAAATCTTCAAAAATGCCCCACAACTGCTGCGCGATCTCGCCGATCAGCACCATCGCCCGCACCTGACCTTTCAAGGACTCGCGCAAAGGCGTGTAATCGAGCTGCTTGTCCTTCCCGCCTGCGATCAGGACGATGGGCCGCTCCATGGAGCCGATGCACGCCTCCAGCGCGTGCAGGTTCGTGGCCTTGGAGTCGTTGATGTACTCGCGCTCATGCAGCACCCGCACCAGTTCACAGCGATGCGCGGGCGGCTCGTAGCTCTCCACCGCGCGCAGTAAATCGGGATAGGCCAAACCAAAGACGTGACAAGCCATCATGGCCGCCAGAATGTTCTCCATGTTGTGCCGACCGCGCAGGCGGATACTTGACGAATCGCCGACAACCTCACCCCGAGTGGCAAACTGACCCGCCGCATACGTACCGTCCGCCTCGGCTCCGTAGCCGGAGAAGGTCAGGCGTCGCGCTCTGCCGGAAGAAACCACCTCCCCTGCCCTGACGATGGCCACATCATCTGAAGTGACGTTTTCAAACACCCGCGCCTTCGCCGCGAAGTACTCGACCATGCTTGGATATCTGTCGAGATGATCGGCAGCAAAGTTCAGCCACAGCGTCGCCTTGGCGCGGAAGTTTGTGATCGTCTCAAGCTGGAAGCTGCTGACTTCCAGCGCCAGCGCATCGTAGCGCACGCCACCTGCAACAACTTCGCTCAAAGACATGCCGTGATTGCCACAGGGCAGCGACTTCATGCCGCAGGCATTGAAAAGATGGGCGATCAGCTCCGTGCATGTGCTCTTGCCGTTCGTCCCGGTGATTGCCACCATCGGCATTTCTGTGAGATTGAAGGCGAACTCCGTCTCGCCTTCAAGCGCCACCCCGACATCGGTGAACTTCTTTGGCAAAGGCCAGCCTGCATCCAGCCCGGGGCTAATGATGACCCGCTGGTATTCGCACGGCTGCACCACAAGCTCACGCGCCTGTTTGCCGACCACGGTGCGGAAGCCTTCGGCGTGCTGCCTGTCCAGCGCGCCCTTGATCTTCTCCGGCTCGCCCTCATCAAAGACCGTCACCTCCGCGCCATGCAGCCGCGCCAGACGCGCAGCCCCCAGGCCGCTGCGTCCAGCACCTAGAATGGCGAAGTGTTGTCCGGTGAACTTAGACATGACTAACGAAGTTTGAGAGTGGCGAGTCCGAGCAGCGCAAAGAACAGCGAGAGAATCCAAAAGCGCACGATGACCTGATTCTCATGCCAGCCGCCCAGCTCGAAGTGGTGGTGGATCGGTGCCATGCGGAAGACACGCCTGCCACGCTTCTTGAAGCTAACGACCTGGATGATGACGCTCATCGCTTCCATGACGAAGACGCCGCCGACGAGGGCCAGCACGATCTCCTGCTTGCAGCCGATGGCCAGCGTAGCAATGCAACCGCCGAGCGCGAGGGAGCCTGTGTCACCCATGAACATCCTGGCCGGATGCGCATTGAACCAAAGAAAGCCGACGCAGGCACCGGCCAGCGCCATCGCGACGATGGGTAGCTCATTGGCCAGCGTGTGATGCGCCACGCCGAGATAGTCGGAGTAATTGGCATTGCCGCAGATGTAACCAAAGCCTGCATAGGCCAGCGCGGTGGTCAGCGAGCAGCCTGTGGCAAGTCCATCCAGTCCGTCGGTAAGATTCACAGCATTCGACGAACCGACGATGATCAGCGTGAACAGTGCCACAGAGAAGATGCCCATGTCAGTGATGAGCGCGTCTTTGACAAAGGGCACATAAAGCGCACGTAGCGTCACACCTTCATCCGCAGGCACTGCGTAGGCCATGAGAAGGCCCGCGATGACTGCCACCCCGCCCTGCCAAACCAGCTTGGTGCGCGCGGTCACGCCTTTGGAGTTCTTTTTGCTGATCTTCAGATAGTCATCGTAAAAACCCAGGCCGCCGAGACCAACGGTGGTGAAAAGGATCGTCCAGACCATGACGTTGTCCCACTTTGCCCATAGCAATGTAGTTATGACGATGGTGCCCAGGATGAGGATGCCGCCCATCGTCGGTGTGCCCGCTTTTTTTCCATGCAGCTCGAATAGCTTGTGTACCTCCTCCGCCGTGCGGATGGGCTGGCCGATCTTCAGAGAGATGAGCTTGCGGATCAGACGCTCGCCAAATAGCAGCGAGAGCGCAAACGCGGTAACGGCAGCCCCGCCAGCGCGGAAGGTGTGGTACTTGAAGATGTTCAGCAGCTTGTAGATGACGGAGTCGTCACTGATCCAGTCAGCGGCTTCGAGCAAGTTGCGGAGTTCGTAGAGCCAGTAAATCATGGGGTGTGGAAGTGTGGGATAATCTTCTCCATGCCTGCTGAACGACTCCCCTTCAAGAGGACCGCATCCCCCGGCTGCAACATTTTCTTCAAATGCGCGGCGCAGGCTTCATGGCTCTGGAAATGATGTGTCCCGGCATGTCCGGCGGCACGCGCGGCATCGGTGATCTGCGCGGCCTCATCCCCCACGCTGTAAATGGCTGACAACGACAGGGATGCGGCATACTCGCCGACTCCACGATGCCCTTCAGCGGCGTGCGCGCCAAGCTCGCCCATGCGGCCGAGCACGGCGATCTTTTGCCCCCTGCCAGCCTGTGCGGACAGGCTGCTGAGGCCTGCCTTCATCGAATCAGGATTGGCATTGTAGGAGTCGTCAATAAACAAGATGCCCTGAACCGTCTTTGTCTGCATGCGGCCTCCGGTGAGCTCTGCCTTGCTCAATGCATCCGCGATCTCCGCAGGCGCGATACCATGCGCCCAGCCCATGCATGCGGCCAGCGCGGCATTGCCAACCATGTGGTCGCCAATGACGGGCAGGAAGGTCTCCACGACCTCGCCTGCGAAGTCGAGCTTGAAACGTGTGCCTTCGGGACCGGGCCGCAGGTCAAAGGCGCGCACATCACCTGTATTCGTGCCTGCGGTATAAACCGTGGCCTGGCAATGACGTGCAATGAGTGGCGTGAATGCGTCATTGGCATTCAGCACAACGATGCCTTCGGAATGCACATTCGCGGGCAGCGTGCCCTTTTCCCACGCGATTGCGTCCTGCGTCCCCATGAACTCAATGTGCGCCATGCCGACATTTGTGACAATTGCAGCGTCTGGAAGGGCGATGTCCACCAGCGTCTTGATTTCGCCCGGATGATTCATGCCCATTTCCACGACACTGCATTCGTCACCATCCTTCAATGCCAGAAGGGTCAATGGCACGCCGATGTGATTGTTGAGGTTGCCCAGAGTGGCATGGGTAGTGAACTTGCGCGCCATGATGGTGGCCGTCATATCCTTCGTGGATGTCTTGCCATTGCTACCTGTCAAACCGATGACCAAAGGCTGATGCCAAGCCCGATAGCCACGGGCGATGTCCTGCAAAGCAAGCAGTGTGTCCGGCACCACGATAACAGCGCAATCGCCCATTTCCCATCCCGAATCCACGCGGTTGACGACAATCGCTGCTGCACCTGCGCTGATTACCTGCGGAATGAAATGATGCGCATCGAACTTGTCCCCAGCCAGCGCGACAAAGACATCACCGGGTAAGATATTGCGCGAATCTGTGACGATGCGCGACACGAGCCTGTCACTGCCGTAAGGCGGTTCTCCGTGTAGCGCAAAAGCAGCGAGTGTCTGGAGGGCTATAGGTTTCATTGTTTGCGGTTCAGCCCGACCATGGCCGCCTTTCTTCGGCATTTCTGGCCTCTCGTTCAGCTGCACGTTCCGCCCTTTCAGCATCACGGTTTCCAGCGAGTTGGAGCATGAGTTGACGCACCACGCGGCGGTCATCGAAGGGATGCTTCTTGCCTTTGACCTCCTGGTAGTCTTCGTGGCCTTTGCCCGCGATGAGCACAATGTCCCCCTCGCGTGCATTTTCGAGTGCGACCTTGATGGCTTCTCGGCGATCCACGACGAGCGCATGACTCTTTGGTTTCGTGAACCCTTTCGCTGCATCGGCAATGATGATTTGCGGATCTTCGCTGCGCGGGTTGTCGCTGGTCAGCACGCAAATGTCACTCCCAGCCTCGGCGGCAGCGGCCATCTTTGGGCGCTTGGTACGGTCGCGGTCACCACCGCAGCCAAAGACGGTGATGATGCGTTGTGGGCGCAGCGCCCGCATGGCACGCAGCACGTTTTCCAGGGCGTCCGGAGTATGAGCGTAGTCCACGAAGACCTGGAACTTCGTGCTTTCCGTAACGCGCTCCAACCTGCCTGGCACTTGCGGGGCGTTCTTGAGGTTAGTGATCGTCTCACGCAGGTTCAGACCCATCGCATGGGCAGCGGCGAGCGCACCGACGGCGTTGTAAACATTGAAGTCGCCGATCAAAGGCAGCCTCACGAGGAAGGCACGACCCTTCGCCTCCAGTTCGAAGTTCGTACCCGTGAGATCATAGCGAACATTGATGGCACGGAAGTCATAGCCAACTCCGTAACCAAAGCGTGTGACGCGCCCGGTTTGCTCAAAGCGCTGGATGAGTTTCCGCCCCCAAGCATCGTCGGCATTGATGATCATCTGACCCTTTGACTGGTCGGCGATGATTTGAAACAGCTTCACCTTCGCCTCAAAGTACTCCTCCATCGTGCCATGATAATCCAGATGGTCCTGAGTGAGATTGGTGAAGATTCCCACCGCGAACGGCAAACCGTGGACCCGCTCCTGATCGAGTGAGTGGGAGCTGACCTCCATCGCACAGGCGCGGCAGCCGTTGTCACGCATTTGCGCTAGCAAACTTTGAATCTCCAGCGACTCCGGCGTGGTATGCGTGGCGGGCACCTGCTCGCCGCCAAGATCATAAAAGATGGTGCCGAGCAGGCCGCAGCGTTTCTGCGCATAATTGAGCAGATGATACAACAGGAAGGCCGTGGTCGTCTTGCCATTTGTGCCGGTGACGCCTGCGATGGCAAGTTTATTTCCTGGATGCCCTTGCAAAGCAGCCGCAGCCTGGGCCAGTGCGATTCGCGTGAACCTCACATGCACCCAAGGCACGCTGACCTGATCCGGCGGTGCCTGCTCTGCGATGATGACCGATGCGCCGGTCTCGATTGCCTTGGCGATGAAGTCATGCCCGTCCGCCTTAGTACCACGTAGCGCGACAAAGGCGGTGCCCGGCGTTGCTTTGCGCGAGTCATAGGTCAAGGCGGTGATGTCGGTGTCGAGACTGCCGTTGACCACAGGCTTGTCGAGATGGGGGATGAGATCGCGCAGGGTCATTCGGCACCTCCTTGGAGAGCGAGCGGGCGCTGGGGGCGCACGGAGAGTTGTTTGAGAGTTTCGGCCACGATTTCAGCGAAGATGGGCGCGGCGACAAGACCACCACCGATGTCTTTTGGATCTTTGGCCTTTGGATCTGAAAGCACGACGACACAGGCGATCTTGGGGTTGTTAGCCGGCGCAAACCCGGCAAAGGAAACGATCCACTGATTGGGCGGGTAGCCGCCTTTGTGCCATTTCCCCTTCTCGTCCTGCCAGATGTAATCGGAATCATGACGCCGCGCAGTGCCTGTTTTTCCGGCCACCTCAATGTTTCCTAAAGCTGCATGTGTCCCCGTGCCGCCAGTGACGACCTCGCGCGTCAGATCACGCATGGTAGCTGCTGTTTTGCCAGTGCAGACCTGACACACTACCTCTGGCGGCACGATCTCCACTTTGCGCCCGCCATCGCTGACGATACGGTCCACGAGGCGCGGCTTCATCAGGATGCCGCCATTGGCAATCGCGCCATAAGCCATCGCCATTTGCAGTGGTGTCACATCCACTTCATAACCGATCGGGAAACTGGATGGTGTGGTGTTTGACCAGACACCCTCATTGAACTGACCGGATCTTTCCCCTGTCAGCGCGACGCCCGTTTTCTTCCCGAACCCGAAGCGGCGGACATACTCAACAAAACTCTCACGACCTATTTGCTTGAATATCTTGTAAGTTCCTATGTTTGAAGATTTCGCAAAGGCGATATGTACCGGCACGATGCCGAGACGGTTCATATCTTTGACTTCTGCCTTCAGCACTGGGTCAAAGAAATAGCCGCCCTCGCAGTTGATGCGCTCGTCCGCCGTGATTTTCTTCAAATCAATCCCGGCAGTGAAAGCGACGATCTTGAATGTTGAGCCAGGCTCATAAGGCTCACAGATGGCGAGATTTTTCCAGTTCGTGGAGTCCAGCTTTTTCGGGTCCACTTTGCGGTTATGATCTGGCAGAAAGCTCATCGCTAGCACAGACCCAGTGGCGACATCTGTGACCACTGCCATGATCTTGCGTGGTTGCCATTGTTTGTCGGCCTGCATGATGATGTGGTCCACGGCATCCTGCAAAGGCATGTCAATGGTCAGATGCACATCGCGCCCGTTTACAGGTTCCCGTACTTCACCGCGATACAGTGGCATCTCTCGGCCGTTCTTGTCGTGTTCCACTACGACTTTGCCTGGAGTGCCATGCAGAGTGTTCTGATACGTCTTTTCAATGCCACTCACGCCACCTTTTCCGTCCTCCATGCCGCCGACGATGAGGGCTAGGCGATTCTCAGTGGGATAGTGACGACGGACGGCTGGTTTCACAGAGATGCCTTTGATGAGCATCATGCGGAGATGCGTCCGCCATTCAGCTGCCTGCTCCTCACTCATGTTGTCTGCGATGACGACGATCTGCTCCTTTGACTGAATGATCGCCAACGTTTCAGCCAATGGTTTGCCCAGTTTTACAGTGAGAGATCGGGCGGTGTGGTCGTGATACTCGCGCAGGATATCTGCATCGGTCATCATGCGTGTCAGATCAGGCACCCTCACGCCGCGCACCTTTGCCAGACAGCCGCGCACGGTTGTCATTTCATAGAGATGCACGCGGTTGGTCTGTAGTTCATAGACTTCCTCATCATAGGCCAGGTAACGGCCGCCTTGATCCTTGATAGAACCGCGCTGCGCCGACAGTGGGCGGTCCTCGCGGAACTTCTGTGCTGCTTTCTCTGCCAGTTCAGGACCGCGCTTGAGGTGCAGGTCATAAAGCCGCCAGACTACCACGGAAAAGCATAATGTGAGCACGCATGTAGCCGCCATCATGCGATGGCAGAGCGGACGGTCACGGCGAATCTGTACCTGATTGGGGATGGGCATCATGGCAGCGTGGGTTGCGTGGGTTGCGCTACAGCCTTGGCTGTGGGGATCGGTTTGAGATGAATGATGGCCTTTGCCTCAGGGTTGATCTTTTGCAGCCAAGTTCCCTTAGCCTGGAGGATGGGCTGCACACGTGCGCCGTCGAGCATCTGGTCAATCTTCCGCTCTAGGCTGACGATCTCGTAATTTAGCAGCTTCATCTCCTGCTCCACCTGGCGCTGCTCCTCGGCCAGCGCGATGATGCGATTTTTGTTCACCACCACACTCAACGCTGCCAGCAGCACGGCACCGCAGATGATGAGCACGGCTGTTAGCATCGGCAGGCCGATTGCATTGCGATAGCGATTGCGTTTCATGCGGGCAGGCGCTCCGCAGCACGCAGGCGGGCACTGCGGGCACGGGGATTTAGGGTGAGTTCGTGTTTCGTGGCTTCCAAAGGCTTCCGCGTAAGCAGCCGGTACACGCAGTCTGGATTTGCGCGTGGCTCCGGCCACTCTGGGCGATCCTGGAAGGGTGCGCTCTGTTGTTGGAAAGTTTGTTTGACCAGCCTATGCTCTAAGGAATGAAAACTAATCACGACGAGACGCCCGCCAGGCTTCAGCCACTTCGGGGCTGCCATCAGGAACTCGTGCAGGGCTTCGATCTCGCGATTCGTGGCTACTCTGAGAGCCTGAAACGTCAGCGTTGCAGGGTGTTTCTTGCCGAACTGCGGGCACACACGCGCAATCATCTCTGCGAGCTGCAACGTAGTCTTGAAGGGCTTCTTCGCACGATCTTGCACGATGGCGCGTGCGATGCGCCGTGCCTGCGGCTCCTCTCCGTATTCACGCAGGATGCGCTCCAATTCCTCCTGCTGCCAGGTGTTCACAATCTCTCCCGCCGTCAATGCCTGATTCGTATCCATGCGCATGTCCAGCGGTCCATCTTTGACAAATGAAAAGCCGCGCTCCGCCGAATCGAGGTGGCGGCTGCTCACGCCGATGTCCACGAGCATCCCATCAAGTCCCGATACGCCCGCCTCTGTCAGCACTGCTGGGAAATCACTGAAGTTCCCTCGCAGTGCGCAGAACCGGTCTGCGTAACCTTTCAGCCGTTCACCCGCGTAGCGCAGGGCTTCATCATCCTGATCCATCGCCACCACCCGCGCACCATGCTGGAGCAGTGCCTCCGTATGGCCACCACCTCCCAGAGTGCCATCAAAGATCAGTTTCCCCGGCGCGGGTTGTAGCATCTCAATGACTTCCTGCATCAGAACTGGCAGATGATAAAACGGCAGTTCGCGCGGGCTGTAACCTCCTTCAGGCTCTGGCATGCCATTACTGTCGGCTGGGCGCGTGATCAACGTGCTGCGTCCCCACGGCATGAGGTCATCCATTCCATCCGTAGCGCCGAACCAAGGCCACCCACCCACCTGCATTGCCTCAAGCGCTTTGGAAAGCCAGCTACACCGTATGGCTCTACCCTCTCGACTAGCCGACGACACAAGACCTAAATTCAAAGGAATTGTGATAATGCTGGCAGTTCGTGCAAACATGGGGTGTAATCTCAAAGTAGGATGCGTTCAATTAATGTGGCGAATATTCAGTATTTGTCGGTATTTCGGCATTCTTATTTATCAAATTCGCCTCACTATAGCAAATCGAGATTTCTAAAAATGCTGTGAATAAGTTAGAATTTGTTAGGCGTTCATACGAACATATTTTTGCACCTGCGCACACTTACAGGTGATTTCGAAGATGCAATACTGGGGCGTCGAAGCGGGCCTGCACAGTCGGCTCGATGTCAAAGCGCAGGAAAACAAGAGCCGCATGAGTCTGCGCAAGACCGCACTGGTGCTCGCTGTGCTGATCCAGCATGAGATCGGCAGCACCTGGATAGACCCTCAGAGCAATCGCTGCGACTTCGGCACCGGCACTCAGCGAGTCACCTGGTATTGACGGCGATGCCCGCACTTGCTGAGCTCATGGCGCTGGCAGATCCTGCGAAGTTCTCCGGTCAAGTCAGCACCTACCTCGGCACCGATGTAGCGGGGGGGGGTAAAACGAAATTCCAAGTTCGTTCTCTGGATATGTGGTTGAGCTTGAGACCGAACTGGGAAGTTCGATCTACTTTTTGCGCCCGCGTCAGGGCAGCAGGGTGACGCTCAGTTGGAAGAAACGCGGTGGCTGGCCGACGATGAGTGCGGGGAATGGCACGCTGACGACCTCGTGCGTGGCGTCTTCAGCGAGGACGGTGGGCGTGGCTGTGCTGCCCTGCCAGGTCGTGAGGTCAGGGCTGAACTCGACGGTGTAGGTGAGGCCAGCAGCGGCGTGATCTTTGCGCCGGATGAAGACAGCCGCAGCGGTGGTGCCAGGCTGGACGACGGGCTGGCCACGCGTGACGAGCGTGCCGCCGCTCAGGGTGAGCTCTCGCATCCCGGTGAGGCCGCTGGCTCCATCGGTACCGAATGCGAATTCGAGTAGATTGGGCAGGCCGTCATGGTCGAAGTCCGCGAGGTCCGCGCCGGAGCCTGTGCCGGAGGTGCTGCCGAAATTGGCGAGCCGCCAGGCGGCGACAGGGGAGAGCGTGGTGAAAGTCTGCGTGGCGGCGAGGGCGCGGCCAGAGTTGCTGTAGATCTCGGCGGCGAAGTAATAGGTGGTGCTGGGCGCGAAGCTGGTGACGGGCAGGCTCACAGCGACGGCGGTGCTGCCCGCGCCGATGGATTGCGCGGCGGTGGGCGTGGCTCCGGCGAGGTTCGCGGCGGTAGAGACGAGGAAGCGCACACTGGCGGCGGTGCCGTTGGCGAGGCTGCTCGCGTTTAGTGTTGCGGTGATGTCAGTGATGGCGGAAGCGGCGAGCGTGGTGACGACGGGCACGTCGGGCAGGTCGAGCGTCCACACATCATTCATACGCGTCTGCGTGTTCCCAGTGGCGAGGTAGCCGAGGCCGCCGAAGAGCCAGAGATTCGATGAAGCGCCGCTGCCGGAGAAAGCGGAGGCCTGCTCGCGAGCGCCGGGCAGGTTCGCCGCAGCGGGCGTGCCGAGTGTGCCATAGACGCCGTTGTTTTGGATGGTTTGCGCGCCTTTGACCCAGGCCCATTGGTTCAGCGTGATGTCATAGTACCAGAGATCGCTGAGATCGCCCGCAGTGATCCCCTGCGCGCCGAGGCCGAGCCCGCCGTGGAGCCAGAGGCGGCCCTGTGCATCCACCCAACTCACGGGATACTGCCGATAGCCCGGTGCATTGGCCGGGCCGGGCACGGCCTGGGTGCCGTAGATGCCGCTGTAGTACGGACCGCCCACCGATGTCGCGGAGCCGCTCATCCAGGTCCAGAAATTGGTGGCGGGGTCGTAGCGCCAGAGGTCGCCGAGATAGTAGTTGGCGTAGTTGCTGCCGTAGCCGAAGCCACCAAACAACCAGAAACGGCCCTGCGCGTCGAGCCAGGAGCAGGAGCCGTTGCGCGTGCTTGGGGTGTTCGTGCCCGCAGCCACGCCTTTGCTGCCGAAGCTGCCGTTGGAATTGATCGTGCTGCCGCCTTTCATCCAGGTCCACTCGCCAGTGGCGGGATTGTATCTCCAAAGGTCGTTGAGATGGCCGGTGGTGGTGCCGGTGGCCGGGAGGCCAAATCCGCCGAACAACCACACCATGCCCGCGACGGGATCAGCGGTGGCGCTGCCATTCCAGCGCGCGCCGGGAATGTTCGCGGTGGAAGGCGTGCCTTGCGCGCCATAAGTGCCATTCGCCAGTGTGGCGCTGCTGCCGCCGAGCCAGGTCCACATCGTGGTGGCGGGGTCGAAACGCCAGAGGTCATTGAGGTAATTGTTCGTGCTGCCGCTGGCACCAAGGCCGAAGCCGCCGAAGAGCCAGAGCTTGCCGCTGGCATCCGCCCAGGTGATGCCACCATAGCGGCCGCCGGGAGAATTCGCAGCGGCAGGTGTTCCGAGCGTGCCATAGACACCGTTCGTTCCAGCGAAAGCCGTGCCCTTCATCAAAGCCCACTGCGCCAGCCCTCGGTCATATTTCCACAGGTCGTTCATCAGCGTTGGCGTGGCGGAGGACGTGCCGCCAAACACCCACAAATGGCCGACAGCATCCGTCCAAGTCATGCTAGCGTTTCTGCCGTTGGGATTGTTTGCCGGGCTGAAAACGCCCAGGCTTCCAGCGCTGCCGGTGACAGGCGTATTGCTAGCACCCTTCGTCCAAATCCAGGTGAAGGATTCGACGAGCACGAGGTCATTGCCATCGCCGCCGAAGTAGTTCGCCTGGAAGATGTACGTTTGCCCGCCGAAGCTCGCAGTGATCAAACCGCCCTGTGGCAGATCGAGGAAGGTGCCGCTGATCGGAGTTGCCGCCGTGTTGCTCACCACCACGAGCGCCGTGCCGGGCGCGGGTGCGAAGCAGAGCGTGACATTCAGGCTGCGGCCAGAAGGCACGGTGTAGCCTGCGGCGGTAATGGGGATGTCGGCGGCGGTGTTGAAGACGGCTTCGACGAAGTTGTTGCCAGTGAGAGCGAGGTCGAAGGGACTCTCGTCGCCATCATTGCTGGCGATCTGGAGCGCGGCGGCGCGCACTCCACCTGCTGATGGCGTGTAGGTCACGTCGAAGGTGGTGCTGCCACCTGGCGCGAGCGTCGTGGCACCGAGTGCGCCGAGCGTGTAGTCGGCAGAGGCCGTGCCGGTTTTGCTCAAAGCCAGCCCGGTGAGCGTGGCGGTCGCAGTGGCGGAGTTGCGTATGGTGAAGGTCTTCGTCAGCGAGGAGCCGACAGGCACGACGCCGAAGTTCACCATTGAGACGCCATCCGTGAGCGGCCCTCCGACCGGATCTTCCACCGCGATTTCCGCGTCGGCGTGGGTTGTGATGGTTTGATCTTCGCTCGTCGTGGTGCCCTCACTGTTCGTGGCGCGTACGCGGAAGTGGACCGTGGTCAGCGGCGCGAGTGCGGTGAGCGTGTGGCTGCGCGTGGCGGGCACGAGACCTGCGGGCACGTCTGTCGCGGAAACCGTGGTGCCGTAGCTCGTGGTGGGGCCGTAGTCGATGAGCACGGTGGTATCCTGCCCGCGCGTGTCAATGCTCGCATTGAAGGTCAGCGTGCTCGGTGAGAGGCCGCTCGCAGGCAGCGGGGTGACGATGGGCGCGGCAGGCGGCTCAGCGCCGCCAGCGTGGAAGCGGGCGAAGTAGAGGTCCGTATTCGTGCCACCCGTGTCTGCGTTGGTGAGCGTGGTCTGATTCGCCTCACCAAAGCCGAACGTAGCCGACGCGGGCTGGTAACTGCCGACGACGAGCGCGCTGCCATTGGCGAGCGTGGCCGCGCCATGCACTAGGTCCGATGATCCGCCGCCGCCGCTCCTGGCCCAGGCCAGCGTGCCGTCCACGCGGTTGAACTTGGCGAAGAAAACATCCGTAGAACTGGCGGTGCCGGAATTCACCAGCGTGGTCGCATTCGCCTCGCCCGGCCCGAACACGCTCGATGGCGTGGCGAAGGCACCCGCGACGCCGAGGTCGCCATCCGAGAGCACCACGAGACCGCCGATGGTTTCACTGGCGAGTCCGCTGGTGCATTTGGCCCAACGCAAGGTGCCGTTGCTGCTGTTGAAGCGCGCAAGGTACACTTTGGGATTCGCCGAGGCGGTGCTCAGCGTCGTGGCACCCGCCTCGCCGATGCCCACCTGCATCGAGCCGGCCGCGAACACGCCGGTGAGCACCAGCGAATCATCCGGCAGCACCGCCAGCGCCGTGGCTCCATCAGTGCTGGAACCGCCCGCGCGCCGCGCCCATTGCAGCGCGCCATTCGTGCCTGTCACCCGCGCGAACACCACGTCCGAGGTCGTGCCGCCGAGGTTTGCAAAGACCTGCTGCGTCGGCTGACCCGCGCCGAAGATGGAGGTGGCAGAGGAGGTGCTGCCCGCGAGCACCAGATCGCCGGTCGAGAGCGCCCGCGCGGTGGTGACGGAGTCCGTGCCCGTGCCGCCGCCGATGTTGGAGGCCCAGAGCAGCGAGCCGGTAGTGTCATATTTCGCGGCCAACCAGTCGTTGGTTGCGCCGACGGTGTTGGTCAAAGTGGTGGCCGAGCCACTGAAGGAAAGCGTGGCGGACAGGAATGATCCCGCCACGCCGAGACCGCCGTCCGGCAGCGCGACGAGTGTGAGCCCCGTGCTGCTTTCACTCGAAGTGCTGCTGCCTGCTGCGCGCGCCCAGAGGCCGGTGCCGACGTTCTTCTCCAGCTTCGCGAAGTACAGGTCGTTCTGCGCCGCGCCAATGTTGGTCACCGTCGCGCCCGTCGCCACGGTCAGCGACGTCGTCGTGCTGAATGAACCGGCGATGGCGAGGTTGCCATCGCCGAGCTGCACCAGTTGCGCCACGTTTTCCGTTCCGGTGCCCGCCACGCCTATGAGCCAGGACAGAGTGCCATCCGCGAGATAGCGCGCGACAAAACCATCCTGCGAACTGGTAGTGAGCGTCGAGCCGCTGAAGGTGGCCGTGGTACCGATGCTGCCTGCCACCGCGACGCTGCCGTCGGCAAGAACAGCCAACGCCTGCACCGACTCCGTTCCCGTGCCGCCGCCGCTGCGCGCCCACAGCAGCGTGCCGTCCTTGGCGAAGCGTGCGATGAAGACGTCATTGCTGCCCGCCGATGTCAGCGTGACTTGGTCCGCACCCGTGCCGAGCACGAAGGGCGAAGATGTGAACGTGCCCGCCACATACGCGCCGCCGTCCGCTGCTGCGACCACGCGCGTGATCGTGCCTTCCGTGCCCACGCCCGAGCCGGAGCGTGCCCAGGCAAGACCGCCTGTGTTTGGCTGGCCGAGGCCCATCTTCACCGTGGTGCTGACGGTGTTGGACACATTGCCCGCGCTGTCCGTCGCCGTGAACGTGACGACGATGCTCTCGCCGATGGCCAGCACCACGTCACCAGGGATCGGAGTCTGCGTGATCGTGCCATCGCCCAGCCGGTTGTCCGAGTAGATCACGATGCCGCGCACATCGGGCAGGGACATGGCGAGCTGGCCGGGCTGGCCGATGAGATACGTCGCGGGTGCGGAAATGACCGGCGGCACCGTGTCATCCACGGTGACCGTGACCGGGATGTCGAAGGAGGACTCATCCGAGTCATTGCACAGGATACTCACTACTGCGCTCTGCGAGACCGGCCCCTCCAGCGTGGCGGTAACAGTGAAGGTGTGTGCCGCGCCCGGCTGGATGGCCAGCGTGGGGTCCGGCGTGCCCAGCACCAGGAAGGACTCCGCCTGCGGCCCGCTGGCGGAGATGCCGCTCACGAACAAATAGCCGGAGCCGTTGTTTTTGATCGTGAAGCTGCTCGTCACCGCTGCACTCTGCGTACCAAAGCCGAAGCTGCCCACGCCGTCCTGTCGCTCCGGCCCGCCCGTGCCCACGCCTTCATAGAGTGTCAGCTCGGGCACGGTGCCGAGATCATACGAGAACAGCTCCGTACCGATGCCGGTGACCGACGCGTTGAAAAACAACCGGCTGCCAGCCAGCGTGAATGCAGTCGGTGAAGAACTGGTCGTTCCCAGGTTGATGTCCGAGATGAGCTGCGTCCCCGCTGCCGTGCCGTCCGTGCGCCATAGCTCGTTGCCGAGGGCCGCCGTGGTCGCGCTGAAATACAGGTAGGAGCCAGCGGAGAAAAGATTGCCGGGCGAACTGGAGACACTGCCCGGATTGATGTCCTTCACCTGATAGGTGCCCGCCTCGGTGCCGTCCGTGCGCCAAAGCTCATTGCCGAAGCTGTCAGTGGCTGAGAAATAAAGAACTCCATTGTGCTCACGGAAGTTCGAAACCGAGGAGTTGAGGGCACCAGGATTGATGTCCTTCACCAGGTAGGTGCCTGCCGTCGTGCCGTCACTGCGCCACAGCTCCGTCAGCGCCGCGCCGCCATCGCTCGCGTAGAAATAGAGCACGCCGTTGAAGGCGACGAGACTGCTTAAACCGTTTCCTGTCGGTCCGGGGGTAATGTCCTTCACCAGCACGGTGCCCGCAGTGGTGCCATCGCTCTTCCACAACTCCTGGCCGTTCACGCCGTCATTTGCGCTGAAGAAGATCGTGGAGCCCACGGCTGTGATGCCGGAGATGCTTGATCCCGTGCCCGCTGTCGGATGGATGTCCTTCACCATCACGGTGCCCGCGCTGGTGCCATCGCTCACCCACAGCTCAGCGCCATTGGTGCCGTCGTTCGCGCTGAAGAAGATCAGGCCACCCGCCACCGCCGACACGGAGATAATGGAGCTGGCATTCGTCGTGGGATTGATGTTCTTCACCATGACCGTGCCAGCCGCTGTGCCGTCAGATTTCCACAGCTCCTGCCCGTTTGCCGTCGTGTCCGTCGCTGCAAAGAACAGCGTGCCGCCCACATTGCGCAGCAGAGTTGGCGAGGAACTGCTGGTGCCCGCGTTCAGATTCGTCACCAGCACCGTTCCCGCGTTCGTGCCGTCCGTCTTCCACAGCTCCGTGCCGTTCGTGGCATCCGCCGCGCTGAAGAAAAGTGTGGAGCCGACGAGTGTGAGATTCGATGGAAATGACGAGGTGCCCGCCGGCGTGTAGATGTCCTTCACCAGCACTGTGCCTGCGGGGCTCCCATCGCTCTTCCACAGCTCCGCGCCATTCACACCGTCATTCGCGGAAAACAACACAGACGTACCGAGCGCTACGGATGAGCCTGGAGTGGTCGATGTATTCCCCGCCAGCGTATCGGTCACGCGGAAGGTGCCAGGCGCGGTTCCATCACTACGCCACAGCTCCGTGCCAGTCACACCATCGCTCGCGCCAAAGAGTGCGATGCCGCTGAGATTGACCATCGTAGTGATGCCGGAGCTGGCCGCGCCGAGATTGATGTCCTCCACGCGTACGGTGCCGAGGGCCGTGCCGTCAGATTTCCACAGCTCCGCGCCTGCCACGCCGTCATTTGCATAAAAGAACAACGTGCTGCCTACCACGGTCAGCATTGCCGGGCTGGAGCTGCCGTTCGCCGTCGCATTGATGTTCGCTACAATCACGGTGTTCGCCGTGGTGCCATCCGTCTTCCACAGTTCTGTGCCGTTTGCAGTCGAGTCCGTGGCGGAGAAATAAAGTGCGCTGCCGAGCACGGTGAAGTTTGCCGGATTGGAACTGCCCGTGCCGCTGAGGATGTCCTTCACCAAAACCGTGCCGCCAGCAGTGCCGTCTGATTTCCAAAGCTCCACACCAGCCGCTGTGGTGCTGGCGCGGAAATAAAGGGTGCCGCTCCAGTTGAAGAGCGCGGTGGGTGTCGAGCTGCCCGATCCAGAATTGATGTCCAGCACAATGGCTGTCGTGGTGCCGTCCGTTTTATATACCTCGACGCCCGTCGTGCCATTCGTCGCCGAGAAAAACAGATTGCTGCCGATGGCGGTGAGACTCGCAGGCGAGGAGCTGGCGGAGCCGGCGTTGAGGTTCGCCACCATTACCGTACCGGCGGATGTGCCATCGCTTTTCCACAGCTCCGTGCCGTTCGTGCCGTCGTTGGCCGCGAAATAAAGGTTGCTGCCCACGGCAGTGAGGCTGCTGATGGACGAAATGGAGGTGCCACTGAAGATGTCCTTCACCAGCACCGTGCCGACCGCTGTGCCATCGCTTTTCCACAGCTCGGTGCCATTGGCCGCCGTGGTCGCGGTGAAGAACAGGGTGCTGCCGACGACGGTGAAATTGCCGGGAGTCGAACTCACTGAGCCAGGATTGATGTCCGCCAGCCGCGCTGACATGGTGCCGTTGTAGGTCCACAGCTCAGCGCCTGCCGTGCCATCAAACTGCACAAAAAACACCGTGCTGCCGATTACCGCAACGGTCTGGTTCGCGAATGAGTTCACCGAGTTGATGAATGTCGTCCCGGCAGCAGTGCCATTGGTACGGTACAAGCCAAAGTTGTAGATATAATAGTAGTTGCCGCCACTGGCGACGAAGTTGTTTAATACCGATCCGCTGGGTAGGGTGTTGATGTCTTTTATCAGCGCGACGGGGCCGGGGACAAGAGTGCCGATGCCATGCAGCTCAATATCGTAGCTGCCCTCATCGGTGTCATTGCTCAGAATGTGCAGCGCGGCCAGCTTCGCACCGGGAGTCGTGGCAGTGAAAGTCAAAGCTAGCGTCGCGCTGCCTGCTGGAGCGATCAGCGTCGCGGAGGGTGCGCCTGCCACGAACTGGCTAGCGCCCGTGCCATTGATGGTCACGCCGCTGATGCTCAAATCCGCGCCGCCCATGTTCCTGATCGTGAAGGTCTGCGTCACCGGAGTGCCGAGCATGGCGAGGCCGTAGTCAATGATCGCCGCCTCATCAGGCCTTGCGGTGCCCAACGGCTGCTCGATGGCGATGTCTGGGAAGGCCGCGCTGCCCGTGGCCTCCAGCGCGATGTCGAAGGAGCCTTCATCCACGTCATTGCTCAGCACATGGATCGCCGCCGAGCGCGAGCCGAGCGCTCCGGGCGCGAAGGTCACATCAAAGGTAGCGCTTGATCCCGCCGCGATGGTGCTGGCGCTGATCGTGCCGAGCGTGATGTCCGCGCTATGCGTGCCATCCTTCGTGATGCCGCTGACGAGGATGTTCGTCTCGCCCACATTCCGCACCGTGAAGGTGCGCGTGGTGCCGGAGAGGATAGGGATGGAGCCGTAGTTCACCGTCGAGGAGCCGTCCGTGAGGCCCGTGCCAACTGGTTGCTCCACGGCGATCTCGCCCGGCGGTTGCTGCACCGTAATGCTCACTGTCGCAGGCGCGCTGATGATCGCGCCATTCGCCACGGTGAAAGTAAAGCTGTCCGGGCCGCTGTAGTTCGTCGTCGGCGTGTAGATGCGGCTCGCGCCCGCGCCGCTGAGCACGCCGTTCGTTGGATTGCTCGCGATGGCGTAAGTCAGCGTCGCGCCTGGATTTGCCGTGTCCTGGCCGGTGAGAGTGATGGCCGCGGCGGTGTTGTAAGGGGTGCTCACGGATTGCGCGTTGGCGATCACGGTGCTCGTAATGGCAAAGTCATTGCTGAAGCCCCGGCTCGTGCCGCTTACCGCACGCAGCGCCACCTGGGTGGAGGCTGCATTTACGGTCACATTGCCTGTCCATGCGCCGGAGGTGAAGTTTCCAGAAACCGTTGGGCTGACCGTTACCAACTGCCCTGTTTGCAGTTCCAGATTCGGCAGCAGCGTCGATGTCAGAGGCGTCGGGCTGCCCGTCCCGGACCAAAGCAGCGGATCACCAAACCCGCTGTCCGTGAAAGCGTGAATCGTGCGTGTCGCGTTGGCAGTCGTGTAAGTCACCCCGCCGGACGATGTGTATGAAGAATTGTTGAAGCTGAAATCCACCATCAGGTTGCTTGTGCCGTCGTAAGCGAATGGTGTGGTGAATGTGAAAGTCGTCAGTCCCGTGGCACTGATCGTCGTGTTTGCCTGGTACACTGTCGTCCAGCCTGTACTCTCCCACGCAGCCGTCGTGTAGTTGGACAATGCGGTGTGCTTCAACCGGATCGTCCAGTTGTTCATCGTCTGGCCCGGCAATGTGGTCACATTCAGCGACAGCCCGCGGATCGTCGTCGCCCCGCCGATCTCGCCCTGCAGATAGATGCACTGCGTCCGCTGGTCGTGGTAGAAAGTGTAGAGGGGTAATGTCGTGGTGGTAGTGCTGGCGGTGCCCACGCTGCGTGAGGCAGGCGCGGCGAGCGCCGCCGTGCTGGCAAAGCTGGTCACCGTGTTGTTCGCGATGTCCTGCGCGGTGATCGTCGTGCTGAACGCTGTGCCTGCGGTCTTCGGGCTGGAGATCGGATTGAAGGCAAAATGGTGCAGCGCACCGACGGTGACACTGAACGCATTGCTCGCTCCTGCATGGCCGACACCATCATTTATCGACACCACGATGTTCGTGTCAAACGTGTTCACCGTCAGGCTCCCGGTCCAGACACCCGCGATGAAAGCAGTCGTTGTTGTGGGCGTCATGGAAACCGCTCCACCCGCCCCGCTCGCGGAAAGACCCACCGTCCCGGTGAATGACGTCACCGTGCCGTTGCTGAAATTTTGCGCGGTGATCGTCACATTGAACGGTGCTCCTCGTGTTTTGGGCGAAGATATCGTCCCGATGCCAAAGTGATGCAGATCGTTGTCGATCACATTCGTGTTCGCCGTGCCGTTGGTGAAGCCGGGCGCGCTCGCGGTGATGCTCGCCGTCACGTTTGCCTCCACTGCCGCGTCATTCGGTGCCGTCACGGTGAAATTCGCCAAAGTCGCCCCGGCGGCAATCGTGACCGTGGCAGGCACCGTCGCCTTCGCTTGATTGGAGGACAGCGACACCACCAACGGCGCAGTCAGCGTGCCTGAAATCGCCACCGTGCCCGTGCCCGTCGCGCCCTCCGTCACCGAGACGGGCAGCGTCACGACGAGGTTCAGGTTCTCATTGTCCTGCACCGCGATGGACTCGCTGTCACCCGTCCAGCCGACGACGGAAGCGCTGATTGCGACGTTCTGCGTGCCGTCGATGCGGTTGTCATCGACTGCGGTCACGAGGAAATCCACGCTCGCGCTGCCGCCCGGGATCACGACGGTCGCGGGCACTGAAGCATTCGACGCATCGCTGGAGGCGAGCGTCACGGTGATCGGGCTGGCATTGACCACGCTGCGCGTCACCGTGCCTGTGATTGCTCCCGCGCCCTCAGCTGTCGTCGTGGGCATGGTCAGGGTGAGCGCGGCGTTTTCATTGTCCTCCACCGTGAATATCTTCACGCCTGGGCCGATGCCCGCCGCAGTGGCTGTGATCGTGGTGAGCTGCGGCCCGTCCGCCACCGCGTCATCCACTGGCGTTATCTCAAAGGTCGTCGTCAGCTCCCCCGCCGCCAGAGACACGCTCGTCGGCACCGTGGCCGCGCTCGTGTCGCTTGATGACAGCACCACCGTTGTCGTGCCCGCCTGAACCTGTGTGAGTGTGAGCGTCGCCGTCACTGGCGCGCCGCCCTCCGTCGCGCTCGACGGGCCGGTGAGGATGATCGCGTTTGTCGGCTCGCCGAGAAACTCCACGTCATCAATGTTCCAGCCCGAGTAAGGCGTGGCGGTGCTCAGGGTTTGATAACCCCAGCGCACCCGCACCTGCGACTGGTTGTCCGCCAGCGAGGAGATGTCGTATTCCAGCGTCTGCCACGCGTTGTCCGCAGTCACGGGGTTTTCATTCACGAAGACCTCGCGCCACGTCGTGCCATCAGTGGAAACCTCCACAGTGTTACGGCTTGCGGTGACAGCGGCGGCATTGAGCCAGCGCTTGAAGCGTAGCCGCGTCTGGATGCGGTTCGTCAGGCTCACCGGCGCAGATGTCAGGTAATGTGGGCCGGTCACTGCTGCCGCGTAATTGCCGGACAAATTGACGCCGAAGACCGTGCTGCCCGTCGCTCCCGAGGTCGGGTCCGCATTGCCCAAGCCCCCGCCGCCCGAGCCGCCGGGGGTGCCGAAAGCCCACTCACCCTCGCGCGTCCAGCCCGGATCAGCGCTGAGATCGACGAGCTGCACGAGCGGCGGCTTCACCTCCAACCTCACGCTGATGCGCTGGCTCAGGCCGCTGGTCGTGTTCGTGAAAACCAAATCCGTGCCGTGATAGCCCTGTGCCATGGCAGTCGCCTGCGTGGTGAAGTTCAGCACAGCCGTGCCGCCTGCCGCGAGCGAGCCAGAGGCCGGGCTGACGGCGAGCCACGCGGCGTTCGTCGCGGCGCTCCAGCCGATCGCGCCACTGCTCGTATTGCTCAGGGTCAAAACCTTGCTCGTCGGTGTGAACGGCCCACCCTTATCGCCCGTGATGTTCCAGCCCGCACGGTCATCAATCTGCAACGCGTCAGGCACCGTGTAAGACTCCACCACACCTGCGGTCGTGCTGTTCGCCGGGCCGCTCGCGCCCTGGCCCATGCCGCGTTTGGCAAAGCCTGCCCACACCTCGCCCATGTCCGCCGGGTAGGCCACGAGCGCCGCCTGGATGATGCCGTCGCGCGACTGGATGAAGGTGGGGTTGGCCGGCGAGAGCTTCATGCCGTCGAGCACGATCTGCAGCGCGCGCTGCGTGCCTGTGGCATGACCGTGCTTGGTCACCAGATTGTGGCGCACCTCCCAGAGCATGTTGCACCACACCTCACCCTGCGCGTGGAATTGATCTGGCGATGAGTTCGCGCTCGTGTAGCGCGGGCTGAGCGGCACGCCCGTGTGCGGCAGCGCCTGCGTGGGATCGATGTCACGATAGGTCAGCGGGCTCTTCGTGCGGTCCGGGCCGTAGGGGAAGCGGCGGATGCCGAAGTAATAGTTCGTACTCATGTTGCTGCTCAGCAGCGTCGAGTAACCACCCTTCGCGTGGTTGCCGTGGATGTCGTCTGCCGCCTGCGCCAGCAGCGCCAGGGCGAGGAAGTCCGACCAGCCCTCTCCCATGCCGCGCGGCTGCAGCGCGCTGAGTCCCACACCGCCGCCTACTAGGCGGTTGCTCACCCCGTGGCCGTACTCGTGGATAATGATCTCGTTGTCGAAGTCACTGTCGCGGTCTGGATTCATGGCAGTCCAGATGTACATTTGCATGCGGCCAGGGCTGCCGTCCGCCGGCGTGGAGAAGTTCGCGTTATTCGTGCCGCTGCCGTCCTGCGCATCCGCCTGCACTGCGTCATTACCCAGGCCGCCCCGGCCAAAGTTATCCGTCTGGAAATTGCCCGCGCTCTCCGTAAAGCCCAACGCATAGGTTTTGTCGTGAATCCAGTTGTTCATGTAGAACAACTGCGTCACCAGCGCCGATTTGTAGGTCGTGGGCGACTGGGTGAAATCGACCGGGAAATCGAAGACACGCAGCGCGCCGCCGTTTGGGCGCGGCAGGTCTGGGCTGTTGTTCGCGTCCGTGTCCGTGTGCGCATGGACATTGTTGCCCAGCGTCTCCATGTTCCCATCGTTGATCCAGCCGTTTGGCGACGCCGTCATGTTTTCAGCGGACAAAGTCAGCACTTGGCGCGGCACCTCCAGCGGTTGCAGGCTCGATCTCGTGCGATGTCCTGGTGACATCGGCATCGGGCTGTCAAACGGCTGCTTGCTCGCCGCGTCCGCAAACACGCGGTAAGTCGCATCGCTGATGTCCGCCGTCAGGCTCGTACGGTAGAGCACCTCCCCGCTTTCTGCATCCACCACGGTGCGATACATCTCGTTCCGTGCGATGCTGAAGGTCGTCACGTCCCATGCCAGCTTCACCTCGCTCGCGCTCATCGGCATCCACGTCAGCCACGCCGTGGTGTCGCTCAGTTTGGGTGCTTCAAAGCGCTGCTTCCGCTCCGTGCCCGTCGCCTCGCCCTGCGCGGTGATCGCACTCGCAGGCACATCATCGCTCAAAGCCGCCGCTGCCAGCGAGACCGCACGGGACACCTGCACGGGCGGCGCTGCGATCAAAGCCGCGCGCTCCGCCGCCGTCTTGCCTGAAGCCACTTCTGGAGTCGCGAGGAAGTGTGATCCCAGCGAGACGATCTTCCCATCCTTCGTCACATTCGCGCGGAAGACCGTATTAAAGAGAGGCACCCCGTCCATTTCCTGCTGCCACACCAGCGTGCGCAGCCCGTTGTGCGCCGTCACATCCTCCCGCGTCACCCGTGCCGCGCCCGGGCGCAGGGCCTCCGCCCCATGCCCGAAGAGCGCGGAGTTTCCGCGAATGAACTCCTCCACCGCCGCCACCGCGTCCTGGTTGCCAGGGAGCTTCTGCCCTACGTCACGTGCTCCGCTCAAAAACGCCCCTGCCGCGACGATGTTCGAAGGCGAGCCGCTCACCGCATCAAAATCCACCGCCACGCCGGCAGTGACTTTTGCATCGCCACCTTCGCAGCCTCCCTTGCTGAGAGAAGCGGTGATGCACGCCGGAGATCGATCTCTGGCAAGGCGGCCGACTTCGCTTTGACAAATTTCACCCGCTTTTCCCCTTCCGCACCGCTTGGCATCTCCTGGCCGGATGATGGCGGTGATGACCCAAGCTTCTCAGCATCAGGAGCCTTCTTTACGCCTGGCACCCACCAGAGGAGTGCGAAGATCAGCAACGTGAAAAAGAGGGTTACCCACAGGGCGCGGGCGGAACTGCGAACGGTTGGTTGGATCATAAATTAATGATTACATTGGTGATCCTACCGTGTTGGCCTTAGCGCTCACAAGCCAAAATCACGGCTTTTTGCTGTGAGCCACGAGTGATTATTATTCCAGAGCCTCACTACACTGTTGTCACTGAGCGACGAAACATGGCGCTGCACATTTTGCAGCGGGCGTGCAGCTTGCACGGGTGAATACCGTTTCCGCCCCCATTGCCAGACCCGAGGGTGCCTCATGGCGTGCGCCCCGCACACCCAGCCTGATGAGCCACAGTTACTCCAGCGCGTGCGTGTGCGGCTCATCGCCGACGATGAGCGTGGGCGCTTCGATGCCTTGATGCGCGCCCGAGCACTACCTACACTGCTCGGTCGTGGTCGGCGAGCAGCTCCGCTACGTCGCCGAGTGCGACGGGCGCTGGCTCGCTCTGCTGGGCTGGTGCGCGGCGGCTCGGCACTTGCGCCCGCGCGATCACTGGATCGGCTGGAGTGACGAACAGCGCCGCTGCCGCCACGCTCTCATCGCTAACAATCGGGCGCGCATCAATCCTTGATATAGCGCAAAGTGGTTGCTTCCACCTTCATGTCTGAGGTCGGAAGAGTTCACATCTTGTTGAAATGGTTCCTCCTTCCCAGCGTTTTCGCACGTCCATGCTCCGACCTTTCGTCTTCCTATGCCTCCTCCTCACCAGCGTCGTCAGCGCTGCAGATCGGCCTAACATTCTTTGGCTCACGAGCGAGGATCATGGACCGCACTACGGCTGCTTTGGTGACACCTATGCCACGACGCCGAACCTCGACGCCCTGGCCTCCAAGGGAGTGCGCTTCAAGCGCTGCTGGTCGAACGCACCCGTCTGCGCCCCGGCGCGCACCTGCCTCATCAGCGGACGCTGGGCACCTGCGGACGGTGCGGAGCATATGCGCAGCAGCGTGCCGCTGCCGCAGGGGCATCAAATGTACCCGCAGCTCCTGCGCGTCGCCGGCTACTACTGCACGAACAACAGCAAGGAAGACTACAACCTCGTCAAGCCCGGCGGCAAAAAGGCCGACCTCGTGTGGAATGAAAGCAGCCCGAAGGCGCATTGGAAGAACCGCGCGGAGGGGCAGCCCTTCTTCGCCATCTTTAACAACACCATCACCCACGAGAGCCAGATCCGCCGCCGCCCGCACATGCTCATCCACGATCCAGCAAATGCCCCGCTGCCGCCCTTTCACCCCGATACGCCAGAGGTCCGCCACGACTGGGCGCAGTATTATGACAACCTCACGCTCATGGACACGAAACTGGGTGAATACCTGACTGAGCTGGAAAAGGCTGGCCTGGCGGAGGACACGATCATCATGCACTACGGCGACCACGGGCCCGGAATGCCGCGCTTCAAACGCTGGCCCTACAACAGCGGCCTGCATGTGGGACTGATCATGCATTTCCCGGAGAAATGGAAGCACCTCGCGCCCAAAGGCTACACGCCCGGCGGGGTCAATGAGGAGCTGGTCAGCTTCATTGATCTGCCCTCCACACTCCTCAGCATCGCAGGCGTGCCGCCGCCTGCTTACTTCCAGGGCCGTGCCATCTGCGGCCCGTCGGCGCAGCCCGCGCCGGAGTTCATCCACGGCTTCCGCGGGCGCATGGATGAGCGCTATGACCTGACCCGCAGCACCACAGACGGTCGCCATGTCTATGTGCGCCACTACATGCCACACATCCCTTATGGTCAGTTCTTAAACTACATGTTCCAGCAGGCCACCACGCGGGTGTGGAAGGATATGTTCGACAAAGGCGCGCTGACCGAACTGCAATCCCGCTTCTGGAAGGCCAAGCCTGCCGAGGAACTTTACGACCTGGAGGCCGATCCGTGGGAGACGATCAACCTCGCTGACTCCAGCGCCCATGCCGAGATCAAGGCACGGCTCGCCAAAGGACAGCACGACTGGTTGGTCATGTCCCGCGACCTCGGCTTCATCCCGGAAGGAGAGCGCTTGGCGAAGTCCGGCGAAAAGTCACCAAAAGATGTCTTTGCCACCGAGGCGGCCTATCCGATAGAGGCGGTCATCGCCGCCGCCGGTCAGGCCACCAGCAAAGCCGAGCCTGAAAAGCTGGCGAAGTTGCTGGATCACGCCCACGCCGCCGTCCGCTACTGGGGCGTCATGGGTTATCTCATCGGCGGTGAGGCGGTGATCCGCACCAACGCATCCAAGCTGGAACAGATGCTCCGCGACTCCTCCCCCAGCGTCCGTATCGCGGCAGCGGAGACCCTGATCAGCGCGGCAGAGGCAGGCACCGTGCTGGAGCGCAGCACCCGCACCTTGCTAGAGTGTGGGGATGTCTCCCAGCAGCCCTACTTTGTCGCCGTTGAGGCGCTGAACGTGCTCGACCGCTGGCTGCCGCGCCTTCAGACCTGGAAAGATGACATCCTCAAGCTGCCGGGCAAAGCCCCTGCCGAAGTGGATGGCAGGCTCAAAGAATACGTCCCCCGCCTGCACCAGCACTTGCTGAGCGGCGACTCGATCAAGGAGTGATACTACCTGCGGCAAGTTGATGGTTGATAGCCTGAAACTGAGGCTATGGCGTGAAGAACCAGCATTCACCTCTTGAGTGGTTCTGCGATAATTCTGCCAACGGTTGAGGTTCGCTTCGCAGCAGCACATCAACTATCAACCATCTTCTATCGACTAACTCTCGATTACTTCTCGCCGAGGACGCGCTTGATATCGGCTGCCTGTTCGGTGGTGGCGGCCTTTTTGTCGTGCCAGACGACTTTGCCATTTTTGATCAGGAACGCCTGTCGGCTGGCCAGCGGCAGCACGCCTTTGAGCATCCGCTCCACCTTGAAGGCGTCAACGATCTTACCTTCGGGATCGGCGATTAGGTCGTAGGGCAGCTTGTGGTCGTCCTTGAACTTCTTCTGCGCGTCCGGTTTATCGAAGGAGACGCCCAGAACCTGCACGCCGTCCTTGGTCAGGTCGGCAAAGGCATCACGCAGGGAGCATGCCTGCTTGGTGCAGCCGGGGGTGTTGGCCTTCGGGTAAAAGAAGACCACGGTCGGGCCTTTCTTGTACACCTCGGCAAAGTTCACGGTCGCGCCGTCTTGGTTGATGCCGGAGACCTCCGGGGCAGCGTAGTCGGTTTTTTCGCCCTGGCCGGCGTGGGCGCTGCCGAAGATGCCGGCGAAGATGGCGGTGAGGAGACGCATGGTGTGTTTCATGGGATGTATGGTTTTGACTTGGGTTGTTTGGCTTTTTAGCTCGCTTTGCGGGCTGAGAAACGCCAAACGTGTGGTCTATATTCGCGCTGACATGAGAAAAGGATTCATCACGATGCTGACGGCGGCTCTGGGCCTGACGATGCCCGTGTTCGCACAATCCCCCGAACTCACCCTTGATCTCGGCAGCGGCGCTGCCCTGAAGCTGGTGCTGATAAAGGCGGGCCGCTTCACCCAAGGCTCGCCTTTGACGGAACCGGATCGCGAACCGGATGAGACCCAACATGAGGTGACGCTGACGCGCGACTTTTACCTGGGCACGCATGTCGTCACGCGCGGGCAATTCGCACGCTTCGCGCAGGAGACGGCCTTTCGCACCGAGGCGGAGAAGGGCACCTCCGGCGGCTACGGCGTCGTGGACGGCGCGCTGGTGCAGCGGAAGGACTTCACCTGGCGCAGCCCCGGTTTCCCGCAGACCGATGAGCACCCGGTGGTGCTGGTGACTCATGATGACGCGCTGGCCTTCTGCCGCTGGCTTTCCAAAAAATCGGGCCGCGAGGTGACGCTGCCGACCGAGGCGCAGTGGGAACACAGCGCACGCGCAGGCAGCACGGGCGCGCGCTTCGCCGAGCCTCTGGACGACGTGGCCTGGCACAAGGACAACTCACAGGGCATGACGCAGCCCATCGGCACGAAACGCGCGAACGCCTGGGGCGTCTATGATCTCCACGGCCCCGTGTGGCAGTGGTGCCTGGACTGGTATGGCCCCTACCCTGACGGCGAGGCCACTGACCCGCTGCAAACGAACCCCAGCCTCTCCGACAAGCCGCGCCGGGTGCTGCGCGGCGGCTCCTTTCTCAGTGGAAAATCCCGCGCACGCAGCGCCGAGCGCTACCGCAATGATCCGCAAAGCCGGAACGCGGACAACGGCTTCCGCATTGTTTGTTCGGTGGCAGAACTGCCAAAGCAGATGGCCGCCCCGCCCCGGCAGCCCGGCTACCCGGAGCCAAACCCACCCCGGATCACGCGCGAGATCGTGCCCACGGCCCAGCCGCCTGCGCATCCGCTGCATGACATTCCATCGGCACTGCCGAGGTCGCAGGGCATGGGCTGGATGGGGCTGCTGCAGTTTGGTGGGGTCGTTCTGGCCATTATCATGATCATGCGTAAGGCGCGGAGTTTTGTCAGCAAACGCCATGACTTAAGAACCGCTACAGGTCTCACCGGCCAGCAGATGGCAGAGGCTCTTTCCCGTCAAAGCCAGCTCGGTGGCAGCTTCCGCGTGCAGGTGCAGGACAGCGGCTTTTTCATCCTCGGTGCGCCTGGCCAACAAGGCGAGTTGCTGCGCTACACCGCCGCAGTCGGCGGACAGACATTGAGCGATGAGATCAGCTTCATGCCAGGACCGGAAGGCCATTTCATCTTCACCGGCACGCGCCCTGCCAGCGTCACCGTGCAGACCGTGGGAGCCGGACCGGTAACTCATGAACCGGTGGTAGGCACGTCATCGAGCAGCCTGCGCCGGAATGACCGGTCCATCAGTACATCACATCCCTCGGCGTATTGATCTGCGATGCCCGTCCAGGTTTCGATCCTGCCAACGCCTCACAGCGCCCGCACCCGGCGCAGCATTGTTGGCGCGGGCTGCGAGGTGGTTCAAGACAACCCGCAATGGCTTCTACAGGCTGGCTGCTGGCTGCCGCGCGGCACCGCGCCTGTCCTGCCGCCACTGCCGGAGGACGGCCCTTTCATCGGCATCGGTGCCACGCTAGAGCTGTGCGGCACGCCGGGCAGTCTCCCGCAGCCTGTCAGCGCCTGGCGGCAGGTCTTGCAGCAGTGCGGCGGTAATCTGACGCACCACGCAGCGCTGCTGCCTGAGCCTGCGAGCCTGCTGCTGAATGCTGCCGCGCGGGATCAGGTCAGCTCCACCATGCCGGGGGAAGTCCTGCGCCAGGCCATCGCGCAGGGCTGGCGCATCGTGCGGCTGGACGCCCTGGATGTCTGCCACGATGAGCGCCCGCGCGTGCTCCAGGTCGTGACGAGCATCCAGCGCGGCGGGGCGGAAAGGCTCGCGCTGGACCTGCATGAGGAGCTGCCCCGGCATGGCGTTGCATGTCATCTGCTGTCACTCGGCATGGCCACACGCGGCGCGTTTGCGGTGCCGCCGGGAATGCTTTCGCTGGCGCATCTGCCTGCGGATGCGGAGACACGGGCGCGGGAGATCGCCCGCATTGCCCGGCTGCTGGGCTGCGATCTCGTCCACGCGCATCTTTTGAATGGTGAGACACTGGCAAGCCTCCGCGCGCACGGCATCCCGGTGGTGACGACGGTCCACAATCAGCGTGCCGGATGGCCTGCGGGACTGGATGCACTGCGCGCGGAGGATGCGGACCTGCTCATGGCGTGCTCGCAGGCGGTGGAAGCAGAATTGGTTGGGCTGCCCGTGCCTTCGCGGACAATTTGGAATGGCATACGCCTGCCGTCCGTGCCGCCGGATGCGCGACTCGGCTGGCGGCAGCGTGCTGGCTTTGGCGAGGGTGACCTCATCCTCGTCACGCTGGCAAATCCGCGCCCGCAGAAGCAGCTGCCTCTACTCATCGCGGTGCTGAGGGCCGTGCGGGAGCGCGTGGCTCCGCGTCAGGCGCGGCTGATTCTCGCGGGGGAGGCATCCAGCCGCGATCCCACAGCCGCAGAGGAAACTCGGCGCTTCTGGGATGCAGTGGATGCCCATGATCTGCGCACGCATGTCTTCTGGCCGGGCGCGGTGGAGGACACGGCGGGCTTCCTGGCGGCTGCGGATGTCTTTGTCTCCACCAGCGCCCATGAGGGGCTGAGCCTCGCGCAACTGGAGGCGCTGGCCGTCGGCCTGCCAGTGGTGACGACGGATGTCGGCGGCGCGCGTGAAGTGGCGCGTGAGCATCCGCAGATGTGGGTGGTGGAGGATGGTGGGCCGGACTTTTTGCCTCGTTTTGCGGAGTGCTGTCCGGAGGCGGCGCGTGGAACGAATCTGGAGATTCGTTCCACCTTCACGACACCGGTGATGACCGCGCGGCATCGCTGGCTCTACCACTGTGTTTTGAGCCAGGAAAGGCGGCGGCATCTGCCCAGGCGCGGCGTGCTGCTGCTGGCGAACAACTTCTCCACTGGCGGTGCCCAATCCAGCGCGCGGCGTCTGCTGTGCGCGCTGCATCAGCGCGGCGAGCCTGTCCGTGCCGCCGTCATCCAGGAGGAGGCGGGCAATTCCACGCCAGGCCATACGGCATTGCTCGCGGCTGGCATTCCCGTCCTCGCGCTGCCGACGCCGGAGGGGCGTGATCCCACGGACATCCTGCTGCCGCTGCTGGAGTCAATCGCCGATGATCCACCGGCGGCGGTGCTTCTCTGGAATGTCATCCCGTCCTGCAAGCTGCTGCTGGCGGATGCGCTGTGGGACATCCCAGTCTTCGAGGTGAGTCCGGGGGAGATGCTCTTTGATTCGCTGGAAAAATGCTTCGCGAACCCGCGTCCCGGACTGCCCTATCGTGAAGGTCACGAATACGGGCGCAGGCTAGCCGGAGTGGTGGTGAAATATGCGACGGAAAAGGCGCGCGCGGAGGCGGTGTTTGGCAAGGAGGTCCACGTCATCCCCAATGGCGTCGAGCTGCCTCCGCCACGACAGCCGCACCACCATCCATGCCCCGTCATCGGCACCGCCGCGCGTCTGAACCCGCAGAAGAAGCTGGAGGACTTGCTGGCTGCATTCCGCCTCGTCCATGAGGCCATGCCGGAAGTCGTACTGCGCATCGCGGGCGGCGAGGAGCGCGGGTTTGAAGCCTACGCCGCCAGTCTGCGCGCATCGGTGCATGATCTGCCGGTGGAGTGGCTGGGGGATGTGCAGGACATAGCCGCCTTTCACGCGGGCCTGGATGTCTTTGCCATGATCTCCGAACCCAGCGGCTGCCCGAATGCCTCCCTGGAGGCGATGGCAGCGGGGCTACCGGTAGTCGCCACGGCGGTGGGCGGCGCTGCGGATCAGGTCGTGGATGGCATCACCGGCAGCCTCACCCCGCGCGGTGATGCCGCCGCGATGAGCTCAGCCCTGCTCCATCTGCTGCGGGACGGCCCTCTGCGTCAACATTTCGGCGAGGCCGCACGGCAGCGCATCCGCAAGCATTTTTCCATGGAGCAGATGGTGGAGAGCTACCGCGCACTCTGCTTCGTCAATAAGGTAGAAAGCTGAGCCGCCGGGGGACTCCATAGCTCCCGAAAAAGCAGTGAACAATCGCCATTGGCTCCAGCGACTAGATTGGCCACTTTGTTGTCATACATTGCGCTATCTGAAATACGAAAACCATGTCACAAAAGTGATAAGTCCTGCGCCACCAATGAAATACAAAAGGCAAACTGACCAGTAAAGCCCTCCGTCCTCAATCCTAGTTAATATATCCGATCTCTGCTTTGGCCAGCCGGGCAACACCTGGGTGTAATAATGTATGCTGCCACTGCATACCCCAATGAGCGCCTTCAAAACCATAAGCGAGCCAAGGAAGGCTAAAAACAATGTCAGCAATATTTTCATGGGGTGTGACGTGGCCTAGACTTTATGGCTGCGGCCCGACTTGCGTGAGCAGGTCGGAAGCGCAGCACGTTTGATTGAAAAAACGCTTGGTGTGCTGGCTGCATACGAATCGCGAGCTGCTTCTGGCGAAGTCTATACGCATACGGGCTTGGTGTTACTGTGGCGTCTGGCTGCATCTGAATTGGTGAAATACCTGGAACAAGCGGGCGACCTGTGTCGGATCAGACGCCCCTCGAAACTGATTATCGCTGACGGAGCAGTGAATCCAGCGTGGCGATAATGGATGGTTCTCTGGCGCGATGCCCTCCCGAACCTCTGACATCGTCCTCCCCTGTAAGTCCGTGTGGATAAGGTCAACGGTCAATAGCCAACCGGGATTGTCGAGCGTCTCAAGTCTCACTCCATACTGGTGCTGCCACGAATCGTCGCAGTGACTCTGATACCACGCAATGATGTCGCTAAAATCTACAGTGGTCGGAGATGTGGCTAGTTCTCTGGAACTCATTCGTGGTGACACTTAATGGCTGCCCGAATCGTCGAGACGTGGCACCGGTACCGGGAGCACCACTCCGCAAAGGGAAAGATTTGTAGTCACAATGGTCATTTGAACTCGGAGCGGGTAGTCGGTTGTCCACCACGGTTTTGTTGGGCTTCTTCCATCTTTTGAAGATAAGGTTCAATCGCCGCCTTCCAAGTCGGATCGATTCGAAGCGCCTCTTTCAGGTGCTTCCGGCAGTTTGTGGCATCTCCAGAATGATAAAACGCCAACCCAAGGTAGTAATGCCCGGTCCTACTTAGCGGCTTCTCGACCAATACTTCGTTGCATCGTGCGATCAATGCATCGATTTTGTTCGCTTCAAGCAGTCCATTCAGTTCATTGATCAATTCCTGTGAGGTGTGCGAGTTTCCTGGACCAGCAGTAACCGGAATCCAACACATACACATGAGCCAGAAGATCTACCAACGATACACTCAAGAGTTCAAGGACAAGGCAGTCGCGCTGCTGGGACTGGGCA
>Ga0247837_1000390_pt1 | contig 92018 bp, 43 predicted proteins | sample LaCtaG_2_FD_187115 | JGI IMG/M metagenome (GOLD analysis project Ga0247837, IMG submission 187115) | Freshwater microbial communities from meromictic Lake La Cruz, Castile-La Mancha, Spain - LaCruzMarch2015_14.5m | ecosystem: Environmental > Aquatic > Freshwater > Lake | place: Spain: Castile-La... | reverse complement strand
CTAACACCCTAACACCCTAACACCCTAACACCCTAACACCCTAACACCCTAACACCCTAACACCCTAACACCCTAACACCCTAACACCCTAACACCCTAAGCCAGCCTCTCAGTTCTTCACACTAAGAGTCTTGGCCGAAGTATATACAACATCAGGTTTCATACTTGCAGCCCGGAGGACATTTCTTCCCTTCAGTTCGTTCTGACCGCAGGGAAAGGTTGGAAGACGTGGAGATTCCCTAGTTTCAGACTCATTTCAGCTAAAGTCTGCTTGTGTCTGCTGAGAAAGTGGATTTTCTTGGGAAAGGGGTGAACTTTGCATCACAGCGTTGGATGCGAAGACGAATAGGAGTGGTTAGGACTGCGGGGCTTTGGAGGGACTTGGTCTTTTGATGTCCGCGAAGAAGTTCTCTTCATGTTTACCTATTAGGCGATAGGGTATGAAGCGTCCAAGGCGATGCCGCACATGCCGCCGTTAGTGCTGGTCAGGTTGCGCGCGAGACGGATGTAGCCGTCCTCGCCCCAGCTGGCACCCCAGGAGTTCTTGACGAGCCAGTAGGAAGCGCCCTGGGTGTCTACGCCGTAGCCAACTGCCAATACGCCGTGGTCCAGAGTGTCGATGGTGGCCGAGCAGTGCTTGGTGATGACACCAGAGTTGTAAAGCTGCCATACCGAGTTCGCGTCAACCGCTACCGAGACTGGCTGTTGTGCCACAGCGTACATGAGCGCTGTTTCATTAGCGCTCTGCACGTCCTGGAAGCCGCTAATGGTCCCGGCGAACTTGCTCGAGTCAGCGCTGCACTTGCCGTCCTTCGCAGTGTAGGGGTAGTCAGCCTCAGTCTCAAGTCCCTTGGTGTTAATGACATACTGGAAAGCCTCGTCCATAGTGCCGCCATTGCAGCCGTCACAGTCCGGGTAGGCACTGCCAGTAGCACAATCCACAATCTGCTGCTCACTGAAAGACACAAGGTCTTTAGTCTGGAGGTAGTGGGCGCCCTCGATGGATCCGGTGGTGGAGAAGGTCCAGCAGCTGCCGCACTGTCCCTGGTTCTTGACGGGGGTCACAGCTCCAGCAGTCACCCAGTCCACAGAAGTGGCGATGTCCTTCACTGGGAAGTGACGCACGTTGCGTTCAGTCCTAGGGACGTAGCCGCCGAGGTAGATAGAAGCGAACTCCTCGTGGGTCATATCGGCGTAGGGAGTGGCGCCCAGGACGACGCCGCTGGTCTGGAGGTTGAACTGGCGAGCGAAGGCTAGGTTGTCACGGTAGGCCTGGAAGCGCTTGGGGAATTCTGCGGCGCTGTAGGTCTTGCCGTGCTTCACCATGAAGGCACGGAAATTGGCCTCCTCGACTTCGAAGGCGCTCAGGGCCGCGGAGGGGACGGAGCGGGTAGACAGCACCACACAACTAAGGGCCACTACGCCCATCACTGCCAGCACTGCAAGCCAAGCTCTCTTGCCTTCCATTTAATTTCTTCACCAGCTTTTCTGTCGCTGCACTAGAAAAGCCTCCCGCCACTACTTCTAGAGAGGGCTGCTTTTGTGACTCGCTTGACTGTCAGTAGCGCATTTTGAGGCGAAAGGAACCTTAAGCGGCAGACTCAGCGATAAAGGAAGACTTAGGCAAGTAGGCGGCATTAAACGCTACTTAGAGCGGAAAGACTACGAGGTTTATGGGTCGGTTTGACTAGGAAACAGGGACTTTCTGTGGTGGACTGTTTACTGGGCGGTTTGGCAGAGTTTTTGGTGCTTTTGCAGCGTGTATGACAAATAGCGGAAAATTCGCAGCGCCTGCAGCTTTTACTCTGGCGAGTGAGAAATTGTAGTACAAGAGAGCGCCGTGAAGGCTACAGAGTGGTCTTCGAGGCGGTAGTAAGGCAGCAGGTTTGTGCGGTTAATTGGATCTTCGAAGGCGAGTTGGAAGCCTCGGATGATCTGGGCGCTTATGAGGGACTAGTCTGGGTTGGTTAGTAAGTTGCTTGGCTTCCAGCCTTGCCAGATTTGCCTCCATTTCTGTATCTTCTTCCACAATTAGAGCTTCATAGCCATGCAGAACCGAGGGGTAGGTAGTGGTACCTTCCTGAGTCCTGGGAAAGCAAGTACGCATAACCCGCTCTGTTCAGCTTCCAGCGCTTGAAGGAAGTAGGAAGTAGCCACATCCTATAGTAACTCCCTTGCTGCTAGCCTTTCTAGCGAGGTTGCTGGGTCCCTCCTCATACAGGTAGTCCAACCTCCCTCCTCCACCTGAGACATCCGTGGACTTGATATGAAAACAGGTGAAATCACTCCCACAGTCCTGCTGTGCTGACCACTTCGCTCAGGTTGAAAGGAGTCGATGCACTGAAAAGCGCAACCAGCGGCTAACTCAATAGTAAGCGTAAGGCAGCCAGCAGACACCACTCTAGTCGCATTATTAGGACTTCTAGCAGCCATTTGATGGCCAGTAGGCAGAATTACTGAATTTGTTCTGAGGCTTTTACTTGCGACATAGGAAGGATATGAGAATACTTATATCCATTCCGTACTACACTCGACTAAAATGCAAGTCTAGACTAGTGCTTAGGTGTCCACCATCATCTTCTGGAAGCACAGCGAGCCCGGCACCGAGTAGTGCTCGAGTGGGATGCTGGACAGGGGCGCGTCACAGATGAAGCAGAAGTCCTGCGCACACTTCGGACACTTGATGTGGTTGCAGCCGCGGCTCTTCTCAAATCGGAACCTGCAGCGCGGACAGGCTTTCGTGAATTCCAACATCCACAGCCGGTTCCTTCGGTCCGTCTCCTCCTCCCAGCCCTTTTCGCACTGCGCTTCGTGGGCCATGGACAGCACCAGGCGGTTGCAGCGCAAACACCACATCATTGTGCACTGCGGACATTTGCGCACACTGTGAGCCTTGACTTCACTGAGACTGTAGACATAGTTGCAACTGGGAGTCTGGCACCAGTTGAATTTCTCGTGCTTGGCTACAAAACACACGAGGGCAGCCATGTGCAGTGCGTCTACGTCCTCAGGGGCCAACACACTATACCAGTCCTTTTGAGTTAGTGGCTGCCGACACTCGACGCACTGCAAAGGCAGTGAGGGGAAGGGCTTCTCATTCAGCTGCGCTCGGATTTGCTCCTGGACGCAAGGGATGTGAAACTGATGGCCGCACAAGTCCAGCACGACTCGCGTTTCCGGGGTGAGCCCGCAGTAGCAAAGTGGACAGGCTTTCTGCAGCCGCGACTGCAGCACTCTGGGTGGAGTGGAGCTGAGCAATGTGTCCATAGTAGTCTTCTGTCCCTCCAACAGGACGGAATTGCTGCGGCGATTCACAGTCCAGCGAATGTTGATAATTCGCATTTCTTGACATCTGGCGTTTAGAAAGTTGCGCAACTCAGTGTTGGAGGCGAAGGAAAGTTCCCGCTTGGTGACTCCCTGCGAGAGGTGGAGCAACTGCGCTGCCAGCTCCTCCATCGCTTTCTTGCGACTGAGGGGCAGCCCCACTACTGAAAGCGTGGCCTTGCCTGCGTGCACCTGGACCTGCACCTTGCGCCACTGCTTCCACTCGTAGAAGTTGAGTTCCCGTCCTTCGCCTTGAAACCGAGCCCGCGACAGCAACTCTTCAATGACATTGGGAGGAGCAGAGACCAGGTCCTCGCCCAGCAGAAAGACCAGTCGCTCTGACAACTCAGGGGGCAGTATCCCGGCATTGCTCTTGATGAACACTTTGGGGTGCTTGTTGTCGGTGCCTCCGCGCAGCACCATGGGGATTGCAAACTCCGCAGCGAGGTGCTGAATCTCCAGGTTGAGACTGTACTCATCCATAGCGAAGAGCTCCTTCGGCACAGGGATGCCCTCGTCCATGGGAGTGATGCGGGCACTCCACTGACTGCCGAAGGTCTCTCCGATAGCACGGTAGTTGTTGAGCATGTGATTTGCGTGGTTCGTGGTAGTGAACCAGACGATCACTTTCCAACAGCTCTGGCACTGAATAGCCCGGTAACTGGCCACTTCGCCATACGTCTTGAGCAGGCGCACGATGTAATCCTCTGTTTTGGAAAGCGGCAAGTAAACCTTGATAGCGAAGTCTGCGATAGTAGTGCCAGCTAAACTGAGGGAGGTGATGAGGGCGCAGTGGCCGGGCAGAGGGTTCTTTCGGAGTGCTTGCTGGGCCTTGTCCACGTCTGCTTTGGAGCTGAACCACACAGTGGCCTGGCGGCCTTCCGAGGTGACTTTGCGAGAAAGGACTGCAAGTTTGTATGTAAACAGGTTGCTCAGCTCGCGGTTCAGTTGGTAGGCATTCAGTGTCACCTTGAGTCCTTTGAGGAAGTACTTTTCTGCAGTGTGGAGACTGCTGACGCTTTCGATGATAGCTCCCGGCCTCATTTCTAGCAGTACAGCGCTTTTGCGAAAGGTCTGCCTATAGCGACTGCTGGCAATCACTTCCTCAATGCAGTGCTGGACCTGCTGCCGAACCAAAGTCACAGCAGTGCTCAGAATCACGCGTGGCGCCCACACCCTAAGGTCGAAAGTACTGAAGTCCAGCGTGAGCAGCGCCATCTGTGCACCCTCCTGGTGCAACTGCTCCTCCAAACCCTCCAAGTTACTGCGAGTAAAGTAGTTGAAGAGTGCCGGCCCAATGCACTGCACTGTCTCCACAGCAAAGTCCTCATACTCAGGAGTGAAATTCACCTCTTCCAGCCAATCACCTGCTTGCTCCTGCAGCCAGCTCCACTCTATAGGAGTGAGTGTTTTGATGAATAGACGTTCCTGCTCCACGATGTCGTTGTATAGAAAGTACTGCGGCACTTCAAGCAGACGGCCCACTTGCTTCACATAGGGCGAGCTTGAGTGAGCCAGTAGGACCTGTCTGGTGGCTAGAGAAATCAGGCCGAAGCTGGTTTCCACGCCTGACACTCGTCGGAACATGCAGGCCTTCCAGGGAAAGACACTGCAAAGAGCCCTGCCAATTGGCTCTCGCAAGTGCTCACGATAGGCGGCGTACAAACTAGTCAGAAGTCCGTAGGTGTTCCGGGCGTGGCTCTGGACCAGATTCGAGCAGTTGGGGTGCACTGGGACGAAGGTCAGGGTTGCTAGCAGCGCCAATAGGGCTTCTGCGTGCAGTACCTCTCGCGGAAGCAGGTCAGTTAGCTGAACATTCAGACGGTGAAACGAGCGACACAGCTCCTGAAAGGCATTCCGCACAAACTTCATAGAGCTGTGCACGATATCAAACTGCCGACACCACTGCCAGCGTAGCACTGTGCACTCCAAACAGCTGTTTTCCCCTTGCACCACAGCGTAGAACCCTCGACTTTCCAGCTGGTCTTGCAGCCCGAAGTAGCACTTCTGACAGCGCACCAGTTCGAATTGGCGGTACACGAACAAATATAGAAACACATCGCCCATTTCCACTAAGGGATTTGTCTGCAAATAGACACTCTGCAGGGACTTTAGCAAAGTGGCTTGTGGGGAGTCGATGGTAGGCACTCCGCACACTGTGAACACAGAGTCAAGCAGATCGTTGATAACGGACTGCACCACTTCTCGCTCTTCGAGAGTAGGCAGGTCGAAGCGCTCAAATACGTAGGAGCCGTTCTTTACAATGCTAACGAGGCTTAGCATCTCAATATGGCCTGCACACCCACTTAGCAGTTTGCCATATGTAGGCTCGATTTCCAAGCTGAGGATGAAATGTCCTAAAGGAGCTACCTCGAGTTCCTCTTCCGCAGTGAGGGCGCCCAGGGCCAGCAGCTCAGACAGGTGTTTGAGTACATCCTGGTAAGGAGGGTTGTCCTGCATAGGGAAGTCTGCGAGGTTTCGCAGTTTGTACTTCGTGAACTTGAGGATGATGAGGCCGAGGTGGGACTGCAGGATCATCGGCTCGCGACAGGGCTGCAGCGTTTCGAACTCGGGCAGAGTCATTATACGAATGCAAATGCCAGGTCCTGTCCTGCCACAGCGGCCAGCCCTCTGCGTAGCCGAGTCCTTGCTAATCAGCACCACTTTGTCTTCCAGCACACCTCGCTGGTTGTTATACCGCCTGACCTTCTGTCGACAGCAATCAATCACAGTCGTGACTCCTGATACCGTGACACTGCTCTCTGCTACATTTGTGGAGAAAATCACTCGGAGACTGGACGAACTTGGCAGGTTCACGATTTCGCTCTGCTCAGAGTAGCTAAGACGACCATGCAATGTCTGGAGCAGTAGGCGGCCTGCCTGCGCCTCCTCTGAATACAGACGCAGGAAGTAGTCGTGCATTTGCAGGATTTCGTCCAAACCTGTAAGAAAGACCAGGACGGTGTCAGTGCAGCCTTCTTTGAGTTTGTCATTGATGACTTCATCCAGTTCCTGCCGAGTGGCGCTGAAGTAGCTAAGGTATTCCGAGACGTATTGGACGTGCACAGGGTAGCAGGAGTCGAGGAACTCAAGGACTTGCGCCTGGGGCAGGAAGGCTTGAAGCTTGCTCACGTCTACAGTAGCAGAGGTCACTACCAGTCTGAAGTTGGGTCGACGTGGTAACACACTCTCCTTGATAAGTCCTAAAATCACGTCGCAGTCGATGGAGCGCTCATGTGCTTCGTCCAGAATCAGCACATCTATCCAGTCTAGCCACTTTTGCTTCTCGATACTGTCGAGCAGTACATTCAGTAAGGCGCGTTCAGTGGTGAAAAGCAGGCCGCGGGGCTGCGAAGGCAGTTCCTCAGTGTGTAGCACACTATTGACAGTGGCAGTCTCTCCCACTTCAGTCCTCACCCTCTGCCCCACATTAGTCGCGGCCAGTTTGCGAGGCTGAGAACACACCACCACCCCTCGGCCTGCCAGGTACTGCGGCAGCTGTGTAGTCTTGCCTGAGCCAGTGGAGGACTTGAGCACTACGACAGAGTGAGAGCTGACTGCCGCCAGGATCTCTGCCTTGTGCTTGTACAGTGGCAGCTTGCGCAGAGCTTGTCGAGACTCCACCAGCATCGGCTCTATCAGAGCAGTCCTCAGTTCAGCCATTTGCTCAGGGCCAGGCTTGTGATCAGCACCCAGGCGAGTGACTAGGTCCTTCGCAGAGTCCAGGTACACTGAAGTGAAGAAGTGGTAGGCGGACTGCAGCTCCCCTGGCAAGTCGTCCAGGGTGCCAGAGCGGGCGCAGTTCAGGAGGTGGAGCAGCTCTTGCACAGTCCCCCACTCGGACTCAAGATACTGCATATTATAAGAAGTCTAGGTTAGAACTCTTCCTCGTTCTGCTGAGGCATGTAGTGGTTGGCGTGGGGTCTTGGCTCTGCGTCGGAAATGGTGAAGCCACGGCCAGAGAAGGGCACGAACTGGGGCTGGGCGGGGGCTGGTCCACTGCTCTGTACTCGCTCCACCACTGTGAAGGGCAGTCCGCTATTCTCCACTGTCACGAAGTTCCGGATGCCCTTCAACCACCGCACAGGCACGCACTCTTGCACTTTGTTCGCCTTGGTGTCTGAAAGTTGCAGGCGTCCTGACTGGTCGAAGACATCTTACTAGACCTTACATGCGTAGCCCAGTCCGACACCCACCAACAGGTCCAGCTGCACGCCTCCCAGTAGCATGAAGATCAACAGAAGCATCCAAGGGTAGTACTTGGACTTGATAGTGGCGGGACAGCACCACAGGCTCACCACAGCCTCAGGATCTCGGTTGCACCGCACCACTATTTCCAACATTATCACACCCCACATTCCCAATACCACTGGCATAAAGCCCAGATTGTCAGCCCCGGCTAGTATCAGTCCTGCACATATTGCTTGTATTGTCACACAGTTCACTAGTAAGTAGACCAGGTACCTCACACTGCTCATGCGTCGCTCAGACTCACAAGCCGTGGGCATGTACATAAACAATGTGATCAGCAGCGAGAATATCCCTCTCGTTACAAAGGAAGCTGAAAGCAGTCTCCAGAACTGCAATCCGAGCAATGTGTCCTGAGGCGCATTGACGAGAACAGCGCCCAGGCTAGTGACGTAGGTGAGTAGGAAACACCCCAGTAGTGTGTACATCACTAACAGGCTCACTGCTGGAATGCGACCGAACCAGTCCCGCAGCGCCTGACACACGTCGCCGCCTTGTTGTCCCTGCATTATATGCGCAGAGATAAGCCGGAGCCGGACACAGACGAACTGGGCAACCGCATCATCACTGAGCGCTATGTGCGGGCGCTATGCCTAGAGCAGGAACTGTACGAAACTCCTCGATTGAACGACAAACTCTACCTGCATTACAAGGCCTTCAATGATATTCGTAACCTGGAGTCCTACATCAACGTGAAAACCCTGTGGCTGGAAAACAACTGCATCGCTAAGATTGAGCGGCTCAGTCACATGAAGCTCCTCCGCTTCCTGTACTTGCAGAATAACCGCATCAGCAAGATTGAAGGACTGGAGGGACTCACAGCACTAGTCACTCTCAACCTTGAGCACAATGCTATTCGACTGGTAGAGGGTTTGGTGGGACTCACTGCACTAGAGGACCTCAACCTTGCGCACAACTACCTCATAACGGTGGAGAACCTCGAGGGACTCAAACAGGCGCCCGCGCTTGCCTCTGTGGACCTCACCAATAATCGAATTGAGCGGCCTGATGGACTTCTCGACCTACTCGGCTCTCTGCCTCACCTCAGCAGTCTCTACTTCAAAGGCAACCCCGCAATCCGAGGCATCGCCAACTACCGCAAGGTACTGACAGTGGCCATTCCCACCCTCCAGTACCTAGACGACCGGCCAGTGTTCGAGTTGGACCGTCTGGCCGCAGAGGCCTGGCACCGTGGCGGCAGAGAGGAAGAAATGGCCACACGCCAACGCTACCAAGCCGACAAGGAAGACTTCGACCGTCGCAACCGTGAAGCGTTCCGAGCCCATGCAGTGGAGTTCCACAGGAAGAAACAGGAGGCGTTGGAGGCTGCAGAGGTGGAAAAGCAGGCTTTGAGGGAACGCGTAGCACAGATGCGCAAGGAGTTGATGGAAAAGCAAGGGGCGGATATGGAGGCCTGGCTAGCCCAAATTGCAGAGACAGAGAAACAGATAGCTACTGAAGTGCGTGAGGAAGAACTGGTGGCTCCCGCCCTCAAGCCTGGCACTGTCACCTACTACACGCATCCTCCGGACCCTCCTGAGCCTCGCAATGACGAGGCTGTAGTGCCTGTCTCTGCGCCTGCCAGGCTGGAGCTGCGCATAGAGCAGGCAGAACTGGAAAATGCATTGGTTGAGTGCTTCTTTGACTTTGAAGTCGTGAGTGCTCGTCTTTCAGAAGCCCGGGGCCAACTGGTGACTTCCACCTACCTCCAGGAGCTTTGGACCAAGTTCGAAGTAGAGCAGCGCAACCCTCTGCTGGAAGAACTCGATTAATAGTTTCGCAATTTAGTGGTATAATGGAAGTGGAAGTCCCGGCAGAACGATCGTCCCCTGAGCCCAGCAGGTCTCCTTCCCCCTCCGAAGAAGCCCTGTCCCTTCCTTTAAAGACCCAATCCCCACCTCCCGAGACAGTGCAAGCCTCACTTGTCCCAGAGGAAACACTGTCTAAGTCCCCAGAGGAACCTACTGAGCCAAAAGTGCAGTCCTTCGAAGTGAAAGTCCACAAGTCGCCTTCAGACCGTTACTCCGAGTACTCCAGTCCTGATACTTCCCGGGACTTCCCTCAGCTCGAAGACTCCTGCGTGGATCGAATTCTAGCGACTAGTGCAAGCAAAGACCCAAAGCTTCAGACTACGGATCTCTGCATAGAGCCAGCAGCTACAGATAGCTCTGCTGTCGAGCGCTCCTGGGAGCCAGTGCGCAACTGCGAAGTCCCTCTGACTGCCAGGTACAGAGTGCATGACCGGCACTCCTGCCGCATCTGCCATAGTCAGCGGTCTCACACTTTCACAGGGACCCATAGTGCTTATGTTCCCTCTATCCGCTCTAGTGTGAGTCAGGTCGAGCCCACTGAAAGCCTCAAGAAGTGTGCAGACTGCTTCAACCGCTACCCCTGGTACTTTGAAGCCTGTCCCCATTGTGAAGTGAAGGTCTCGCTCGCCAGAGCACCTGACAGTCGGTACAAGCAGAAGGTGCTGCAGTGGTGCACTAATTAAGCTTAACATTCAAAGCTCTCCAACACCTTGCCGGCCAGTGCACTGAGCGCGGCGTTGCTGTTGCGATGCAGTCGCTCCAGTTCCTCCCTACAGCAGGACTTCTCGAAGTCTTCGAGGAAGCGAGGCAGACCTTGAGACCGGCCGAAGTCCAGCAGGCGGTCCAGGGTCCTGACCAAGTTCTATGTGTGGAGTACCATTAGCAGTCCAGACTCCTTGTGCTCCAATGCACTGTGAACTAGCTGAAACACGTCCAGGTCCAATAGCCGCTCCAAATGACTGCGTTCTCCGCTGAGACATACATTGAGCAAGAGAGTCGCAGCTTCATTTTTGAGTACGAAGCTATGGTCCTGTAGCAGACACAAAGCCGGAAGGAAGCAGCTGTGTTGGAGCAGTTGATAGACTTGTTCAGTTGACCCGTAGGCCACATTGCTCAGGCTTTCCAAAGCGCGGGCACGGACACTGTTGGAACTATGCGCTAGGAGCGGCTGCAGGATGTCGAGTAGTGCTAAATCCAGCAGCTTCTGCACGCAGTATGCGTCTCCTGCGGAAATGTTGACACAGACGCAAAGCGCTCGCATCAGTTCCTCGCCTTCGAGTGAGGGCATGCGACGCACAACCGGCCGCACGAGATCGTGTTGAAAGAGCAACTTCAGGTACAGATCTTCCCAGTGAGAAACTCCTAAAACCGCACTAAGCAGGTAACTCTGCACAGTTCTCGAAGCGTCCTCCCGGAAGCAGGCCAGTGCCTCTACTAAAGTCAGCACAACACTTAGTTCCAAGCGGTACCTGAGGAAGACCGACAGTACCCAGCATCCCACTCTCTTGATAGCCTCCACCTGTCTTTGTCGCATGAGCAGGGCGACTACTTCCTTGTGCAGGTAACTGTTCACTGCCTGCTTTGGGAAAGCCTTTCCATTGCTCAGTAAGTTTCCTAATATGTACAGTCCGTGTTCGTTCACTCTGGGATCCGCTCTTTGCAGGAGTGTTCGTAGGAGTGGGAATTCAGTAAGTAGGTCTTCCACTGAACTGGCAGAGGCTGTGAGGTTGGCAAGTGCCCAACTGGCTTCCAGCTCTACACTGGGTCTAGCGCAGCTTTCCGCTACTGCACTGAGAAGCTGGCGAGCACAGAGTTGCCCCAGGCCCGCGTCTTGGAAGAGACGCCGCACCCACCGGAGTGCCTGCACAGTCTCCAAGTTGCTTTCTTGCAGGTCCAGCAGGTCTGTCACCAGTGCCAACTTCTCACTGAGTGGGAGCGCTTCACATAGGCCGGGACACCGCTGGGTCAGTTGAGACTCGGGCACAGGCCGTCCCTCTGCATCAGTCTGGCCTATATCGCCTTTGCGGGTGGTAGTGCGTTTGAGCTGAACTTGGCGCGAGCGACTTTCTCTCCGCAGCTCCACTGCAAACACTTCCCTCCGCCTCAGCTGGTCGGGGGCACTGAAGGAAGCCATGAACTCCTCTTGGCGAGTTTGAAGTCGACTCTCTGTCTGCATGGCGGGAATTAGAGAAATATGAGAGTCCTAGTCAGCCTAGTGGTGACTGTGGCCGCCTGGCAGTGCGGCAACACTCCGGACTTCCAAGTGGAGTTGCAGCCTACCTCGCCATTGCAACGTCGTATTTCTGAGCGCAGACTCAGTATTGACTATACGAGAACAGACACGGAGTTCTCCCCAATGCGCATACATGTGGAGTACCTTGCCCTTGGCCTGTCCGCAGCACTGGAGAAGGAACTGAAGGAAACCATTATCCCCGGAGCCTTGGCCTGGTTCAGCAAGTCTCTCACTATCAATGCTGTGGTAGGGCCGCTCAAGCTCGACCTCACCTCCTGTTTCTCACTCCCAGTGCCTCTCGCTCATCGGACTGTGGGTGTGGACGCTGACTACATCCTTTACGTCTATGGAATAGGCGTGGCTTTCCCCTACGTGGCGAGAGCCGGGGCTTGCGCCTACGAAGCAGGCCTCCGAAACTACCCAGTAGCAGGCATGTTGGAGCTTAACACCCTTAACTACGGCTCAGGACTGACTTTCGACATGCGAGTGGAAGTGCTGATTCATGAAATCACACATGCACTGGGATTCACGCCTAGTATCTGGAGCAGGTTTGTGGACGAAAGCGGAAATCCATACAAAAGCTACAACATTACCTTGAACAAGCGCGGTGCAGACCGGGTGCTGCTGACCTTCCCCACTGTAGTAGCAAAGGTGAAGGAACACTTTGGATGTGCTGAGTTGGAAGGGGCAGAGCTGGAGGACTCTGGAGGCGGCGGCACTGCTTCTTCCCACTGGGAGAAGCGGATTTTCGGGAATGAGTACATGGTGGGGGCCATTGCAGCTGTGGACTTTGCCTTCTCGGCTGTTACGCTGGCTCTTTTCGCTGACTCGGGCTTCTACAAAGTTGTCTACGACCACGCCACTTCCTTCTCCTGGGGCAAAAATCAGGGCTGCAACTTCCACAACACTCCTTGCCTCATCAACGGCATCCCCCAGTTCTCGGAGTTTTGCAACGTCCAGCAAGAAGGCTGCGAGGCCAACAATCTGAATGTGGGGATTTGCACTATCTCCACCAGCCTAACGCTACCTGTATACAACCAATACTTCTCCAGTCCTTCACAAGGCGGGCCTGACTCACTGGCTGACTACTGTCCTATGTACATTGCCTACAGTAACACCAAGTGCAAAATCAGCTCCGTGGCTCGTTCTTATCGAACACAGAAGTCCACTTCGAAGTCTCGATGTCTGCAAGGGACTTGGGGACGCAGCAAAGCAACAACCTTCTCTGTAGCCAGCTGCCATGAAATTGACTGTGTGGGAGGCACTGCTACCGTTCACCTGGATGATACTAACTCGATAACATGTCCTGTGGATGGTGGTAACGTGACTCTTAGTGACCCATATGTGGGAGTTTTGCCCTGTCCTCCGTACTCAACTCTGTGTGTGGATGTGCCTTGCATGGCTGGCTGTTTGGGGAGAGGAACGTGTGGGTCAGGGATATGCAACTGTGACCCCGGCTACTCAGGACAGCGGTGTGAGTATAGCTGCAACATCCACTGTTTGACCTGTGCAGCCGACAACCCCACCTTCTGTCTTTCATGCACAACTAACGCTAAGTTGTCAGGAACAGACTGTGCCTGTGAGACCGAATATCAATGGGCTCTGAGCGGAGTGTGTGTATCCACGGCCTGCTCAGCCTCATGTCAGACTTGTGGGGAAAGTGGGTGTCAGACTTGCTGGCCCAATGCTAGTCTTTCCTCAACTGTGTGTACCTGCGATGACGGCTTCTTCTCTAATGCAGATGGCAGTCTTTGCCCTAAGTGTGGGGGAGCCTGTCGAAAGTGTTCAGGAATCAAAGAGACTCAGTGCACAGCGTGCTACCTCGGAGCGTCTCTCTACACCACAGGAGAGTGCGTGTGCAGTGCAGGCTTCTACTTGGCTTCGGACGCCACCAAGTGTAAAACTTGCGATTCAAGCTGTCGAACTTGCTCGGGCGCAGGAGCTCAGAGCTGTTCCTCGTGCCTTTCGCCTGCCTTTTTGTCTGGAACCCGGGCCTGCATTTGCCCTCTCGGCTACTATGCGAGTGGAAATGGTGCGTGCTCGAAATGCGATCCGAAGTGCTGGGCTTGCAAGGACGCCACTACCTGTTCTGCCTGTGCCACTGGAGCAGTCCTCTCAAACTCATCTTGCACCTGCAGCTCAGGAGCCGCGCCCAGTCCTTACTGTTCTTCCTCCTGCGACATTACTTGCAAAACCTGTCTCAACGCCTCTGCCTCTCAGTGCCAAAGCTGCTATTCTGAAGCTTTGTCAGCCATTAGTTTCCCTTCTGCGTGTGTCTGCCAAAGCGGCTACGTCCCTAGTCCCTCTGCTAACTACTGCCAGGCCTGTACCTACCCCTGTGCGACTTGTAGCAGCACTTCTTCCTATGACTGTCTTTCCTGTGTAGGTGCGCTTTACCTACTAGATACAGGACTGATTTGCGTTTCTCGCTGTCCATACGGATATGATAATAGCTTGAAGGTATGTGTGGCTCGGCCTGGGAAAGTGTTTGATTTGTCTCTGACAGGGTTCACTAACTACCCTATAGACAGCGTCAGTGGGCGGGTGGCCTATAGTGGCACCAGTCCTTACTTCTACCCCACACCTGATAACGGTGACCCTTTGCCAGCTCCTAATGCTGGCTGGGTCTTCGATGGCCTTGTTGACTACGTCTTACTGCCTCCCAACACTAATGACACCACAGTGATGTCTCTCGCCCCTACTCACTATCTGGAGATCTGGGCCAAGCCCACCAACAGCACTGGCACTCGCCAATGCCTGCTAACGAAGCGCTACACCAGCAACTACTACTCCTTCTGCTTCTCAGCAGCTGGCTCTATCACCCTCGAGCTGCAAATTAGTTCCTTTGCAGACCCGCTCAGTACTAACTTGCAGGTATTTGATGCAGGACCTGTGCAGTTTGATTCTACATGGCAGATGTTTTCCTATCAACTTTCCTATGCAAGCAAGGCCTCCACACTTACGCTCTACCTAAATGCTAAGCAAATTGCTTCCTTTCCGATCAGCAACGGCATCTACTTGGACTATTCGCTCGGAGGGTCGTTTGTGTTGGGCGCCTATGATGCAAGCTACACCAAGATCAACAGCTTCACAGGCAACATCGCTCAGGTAGTGATATACCAGGGCACACAGGTTACTCCTACACTCAAGTCAGGCTGCGGCTGTGGGACCTGCTCCTCAGCAGGGAATTGCCTCAGCAAATGCACCTATCAGCAGGCAGAAGTCCAGGGTGTGTGCCAAGCTTGTCTTTCCATCTGCTCCCAAGGATGTTACCGGCCTTCTGACTGCTCACTCAATCAAGACCCTCTATGCGCTAGCTACACGAGTTCCACATCTTGCAGTGATTGTGTTCCTTATGCGGTGTCGGTGAGTGGAGTGTGCGGCTGTGTGGCGCATGCTTCGCCTTCGGCAGCTGGCACTACGTGTTCCTGCAATTCCCCGTATCAGGGCAACTTTGGAGTAAACTGCGTGGCCTGCAAAAAGTACTTCACTACAAGTCAGGTGTCGGCTGCGTACGACCGCTCCTTCACTAAGGTACTGGTACTGTTTTCCGACCCAGTGGACTTGGCGGGCTTCCAGACATGCGCTTCCTTCATCACTCAGCAGTCTCTATTAAAACTAGGCACAAACCCTTCCTGCAGCTGGAGCGCAGACAAAAAGCAAATGACCATTTCCCTCGGGCAAAGCGCTTCCCTGGTACAAGAGCCTTTAGGCCTCCAGGCCAACTACATCTTCACGCCCGTGGATTCTCTAACTTGCGGCTACCTGCCCGTGGACCTGGCACCCGTGGCTTCCTACCCAGGCACTCCCCCGGCCCCTGTAGCACTCATCACTGCGCCTCGCACCTTCGGTCTGACCTGCGGAGCTGACTTAGTCATTTCGGGAGAAATGTCCACCGGCATATACAGCCGCTCTTTGACCTTTCTGTGGACTCTCAGCTCAGATGTAGGCAATACCGCACTGCCAAGTGCTGATTCTCTTGCTAATCTGAGGACTTTTTCCATTCCCAGTTCCTCGCTCGTTGCTTCTACTTTATCAGTCTTTCTTAATGTTCAGAACGGCTTCGGCTTGAATGCGACTGATTTCTTTCAAATTAAGATTTCGAGCAATTTCCTGGGAGTTCAAGTAATTGGCGGAAACAACCAAACTTTCGCCCTTAGCAGGAACCTATATTCGCTTGAGGCGGACTTTGACAGTCGCTGCGGCTTCCAAGGCACTCCAAGCTTCACCTGGACCTTCGTGAGTTCCAACGCCCCAAGTTCCACCGCAGTACAGAGTGCACTTACTCCCAGCGGCCGACTCTGTTCCCTGGACACTAGTAAGTTCTCACCCGACAGTTACTACCTCTTCAATGTGACTGTGTCGCTGAGCACTGCAAGTGGATTTGCACTGTTAAATGTGACCATAGCGAAGCCAGTCCTGCTAACTAAGGTTTTACCTTCCTCAGGCGGCTACCCCGCCTCTCAAGATTTAGCACTTTCAGCGTCTCAATCCTCTGACCCTGGGCAGCTGCCAGGTGCACTGGCTTACCGCTGGGCGTGCACTGAAGGCGCAGCCGAGTGCAAAGCTGCAGATGGGTCCCCACTTCTCACTTCCTACGTTAATGCGGACTCCACCATCTCAGCTGCTCGTCTGCGCCTAGGCGCTACTTACGAATTCACTGTGACAGTGAGTAAAGACTCCAGGTCAGTGAATGAAACCAGAAGAATCAGCATTGTGGCAGGGAATGGATGCAGTGTATTGCTGCCTGTGGCCTTTGTGCGCATATCAGAAGGACAGAGTCTCACAGTGCTGCCCAGTGTGTCCGCTGTCTCCACTGCTTCTTTCCAATGGACACAACTCAGTGGACCCTTGGTGAGTCTGGGCAATTCAGCTGCTACTTACCTTGCATTGGATGCACTGCAGGCTGGGGCTGCTTATGCTTTCCAGCTAAACGTCGTCAATACTGTTCCTATTTCCGCCTACTTTAATGTATCAGTCAACCTGCCTCCAGTGCATGGCTCTTTGGCGATTTCCCCTTCCACTGGGGTTGCAGTGACGACCTACTTCCGTCTCTCAGCAGCAGGCTGGGAGGACCCAGAAGGTCTGGACTACCCGCTTTCCTATCAGTTTTTCTCCTTTCTGACTTCCCCTCTCGCGATATCTTCCCAAAGTCTCAGTAATGCACTCACAACGAAACTGGGTCTTGGGAGTACGAGAGTGGTGGTAGTGGTTTGTGACTCTTTAGAGGGGTGTGGGCAGATATATATGCCTGTGTCTTTATCTGCGCCCAGTCGTCGCCTAGTCGCCATAGCAGCGGATTTCCAGGCCGATATCGTAAATTCCGCTCTGATTCCTTCGATGATAGTCGCTTACTCCACTTCCCTGAAACTGGAACTGCCCTCGTTGCAGACTATGCAAAATGCACTTGAGACTTATACCACTATTCCCGCTGCAGTGGACTCCACTAGACTGGATACAGCCATATCCTGTCTCGAAGCTATGGCTACTCAGACTAACTTAGTGGGAAACATGACCACTATTTGGGCAAATTACATAGTTGCGCTCATGCAAAGAGCCGTGCCTGTGTCTTCGAGCCACACCACCAGAGTTCTGAATTTGCTGAGTGCAGTGAATCGTCCCAGTACTAGTCTCGGATCTATAAAGTGGCTGCTTACTAGCGTCTTTTACAGCTACGAGACTAACAAAGTCCCCGGCAGTCCTTCCCTCACATACACCTCCTCAGTCTACTCTATGTCCAGCGTCCGTCTCTTGGCCGGGGACATGAACGGCCTAAAGGTAACCCTCGGCCCTGCCTCTGTATCCCTCCCACTCAACTTTACAGTTGATGCAGGACTGGCTGCTGCTCAAGTAGTGGATTTCCTGTTTGCTCGCTGCAATCAGACAGACGCTGTGGCGGATGTGGCCTGGGTGCAGATGCGCACAGCTGGTGTGTATTCCCAGGGCAATTTGGCGCTTGCAGCCGCAGCGAACTTCTCAGTGAGCAGCTTGGCGCAGCCGCTCAACTTCTCTATGCCTGCGGTGCTGAACCCCAATCTCACATATGAGTGCATGTGGCAGAGTGCGACTGGGGACTGGAGGAACTCCTGCACGGTCCTAAACGTCACCAGTGGCTCTGTGCAACTTTCCGTCCCCTACCTCGCTCAAGTCACCCTGCGCCTTCGCACTGAAGACTCGGGCGTCACTCCAGCACCCCCTCCCGAGCCTGAAGACTCCTCCTCACTATGTGAAAAGGTAAAAACCATATAGTACCTCGTCCCTATCGGTCTTCTAATTGCCATTTCCGGCCTCGCACTGCTGCTTTTAATCGTTAGTGCAATTGCCGACTACGTGACCGCGAGCAAAGCTCCAAAGCGCAGAATGAGCGAAGACCAATTTCACCAAGTTGACCTGCACAACGTAGTTCCGCCTTCCGACCCCCGCGATGTGCATCTCCACATGGAAGTACATGCAAGCGAGCCGAAGGAAGAACCGTCCCAAAGCCTGCTCAGCCGTTTCCTAGTGAGCTTTATATAGGAAGGACACCACGCGGTGGGAATCGCGGTGGCCGGCCCACAGTACCGTCGTTGGCCGAAAGCAGTGATGCTGTATGTGGTGTTGGTGGTAGAGTTGGCGTGCAATACCTGGTTTGTGCAGGGACTGGATAGTCCTTCGGATGGATCCTCTATATCCTTTGTGGAGACTTTCGAGGCTTTTGATGGCTGGAATTGCCTTTATGCGGTCATTTCAGTGGGTATAGCGTTGGGCTTATTTTCAATTCCGCTCACCGTCTTATTCACTATATTCGGACGGATAGGAGCCAGTGACCAGCTGGAGGAGAAAAGGCGCGCCTACTGGGTGCTGCTCATCGTGGCTTTGTGCCTAAGCGCCGCTGGCATTATCACCTCCGTCATCCTCACAGTGGTCGGCAACACTATCATGTGCTACCAAGCCGCGGCCAAGACAGGCATCGGCTTCTTGATCTCTGCAGGAGTGGAACTACTGCTCGCAGAGCCGCTTGTTGCGGCTGGCAGACTGGCCGGCACAGCCCTCGCAGGTAAAGCTTAGCAATGGTTATCAAAGGGGTAGTCTTCGACATTGGCCAGACTATCGCCAACCAGCCCAATAAGGAAGGTCTGCAGGCCAGGAACAGGGTCTACTACCGCTACATCTACGACTCTCTGCTACGGTGTGACTTCTCTCAGTACATCCCTGCCTTTTCCACTTACGGTAAGGAAGCATTCGTTGAAGACCTGAACAGCAGTGTAGTCGCCCACAAGAAACTGAAGGACGAACGCACTGATATTAGTATCGTTCACACAGTCACTGAGTACCGTCTGAGTCAGCATGTGCTTGAGGTCTTACTCGCCCAGGCAGGTGGTCAGGAGACAGCATCTGACCTACTTCCGGCTTTGGACAAAATCACTGCTGACAAAGAGCACATCTCGAAGACTACTTACGAACTGTGGCCGGATACTTTGGCAGTGATGCAGGAACTGAAGCGACAGAACTACACCACTGCGATTGCATCAAATGGCGCACATGCAGCCAAACACGAACTATTGCTTGAGACGCTGGGTCTTCTGCCATACATCGACCACTTGGTGATCAGCTCCTACATCGGTGTGAGGAAGCCGAACCCGAAAATGCTGCAGAAGATCTGTGAAAGGATGGGACTCCCGAAAGAGGAAGTGGTAGTGGTGGGCGACATGCTGGACAGGGACATACTAATGGGCAATGAAGCAGGCGTGAAAACGATTTGGATTGATGCCCTGGCTTACAACCCCGCTCAAAACATCAAGCGACTCAAGGAAAACAACCCGCTGTACCGTCCTTCCGCAGGCATTGTAGCGCTTTCCCAGCTAATTCCCACTATTCAGCTCCTGGATCAAGGCCCGTTTGCCCAGCAATTGCAGGTGGGGTACTACCTGCCAGGCCTTAAAAAGCGGCTGGACATGGGCATGCAGCAAGCCTTCGTTTCCACTCGTCGTGTTCGTTTCATCCCTGTGGAACTGCTCGCTCCTCTCGAGTTCCAAGGACCGCTGGACGTTCTGGTACACAAAGCCACCGACCTGCACCTCAGCAAGGACCCCGCAGCCCAGGAAGCACTGGAAGCTCTCGCCACCTACTCTCGCAAGCACAAAGAACTGCTCATCCTCGACTCCGTGCAAGCCCTCTTCACGACCACTCGAAGAGACAAGTTCGAGTACGTGCTGGACTTCAACGAAGAAGACGGTCTGGTGCGGCTGCCAAGGACCTACGCACCTAGGGAACCACTGCACTTCCCTGTGCTTGTGAAGTCCGCAGTGGCCTGCCACACTCCCTGCGCCCACAAGATTGTGAGCGTCCGCAACGAAGCAGGCCTTGCGCCTGCACTGGCTGAGTTCGGAGCAGAGGAAACCATTGTCCAGGAAATGGTGCATCACAGTGGACTCATGTACAAGATATTCGTAGTGGGAAGTGACTTCTCAGCTACTCGTCGTGAATCTCTACCTGAGCCGGAAATCGACTACCAGGTCTATGACAGTGCCAAGCTATCTGAAAACCCACCCTCTGGAGAGACTCCCTGGGAGCTAGACGACGCTATAGTCCAGCGCGTGAATCGCAAGGTGCAAATGGCAAGCGGCATGTCTCTCTTCGGCTACGATATAGTGGTGGAAACACACACTGGCTGCCATGTGATAGTGGACCTGAACTACTTCCCCAGCTACCACGGCTTCCCCGAGTTCCCACTGAAACTTGAAGAGCACGTGATCAAGATGCACGCGAGACATATGAGTTCGCTGATAGCGCATATTGACCCAGGCTTCTAATAGGTAGAGATGGAAGTGGTAGCGGGAGTGATGCTGTGGACAGCGCCGCAGGGAGCAGAGGGCGAGGGAGCGGGTCAAATTGAGTTGATGGGGCAAGTTGTGGGAAGTCTGGTTATCGTCGGTGCGCCTTTGACAATGCGGATTAGTCTATATGTGTCGATTTTGTTGAGACTAGTGGCTTGCTATCCACTGATAGGCAATTTAGTGAGTGCAGGGGTACAAGGAATGGCCAGTGGACTGCTACAGACTGCTGCCCTGGCCTACGCTTCAGAGCTATTGGAAGACAACTGCAAGTTGAGATCGTTCCGTCTCCTCGACTTCGCAATATCCCTGGGGCTCACCTCCTCCCCTGCACCTGCGATATGGCTGGAACTGGCTGGAGTCTATGTGTTCCCAGCTATTGGCGCAGTACTGCTTCTATGCGTTTTCGCATGTTTTCAGGAAATCGCAGTTGAGAAGCCTGCATACGCCCCTCCTCGCACATGTGCAGCCCTCTCAGTCTTGTTTCTGCAGTTCGCCCTGATGTCCGGCTTTACCCTGCTCGAATCAGTCCCCAAGCCGCTGCTCCTATCCCGCAGTGTGCACTACGCCTGGGGGTTGCAAGACACTCCTTTCCTCCTCATCACAGCCTTATCCAGTGCTGCAGTGGCCTGGATGGTCCTGGGGACTAATGCTGAATCGCAAGAAAGGGAATTGATGTTGGTGTGTCAGATGGGTGCGGGGGTAGGCTGGCTGTTCCTGTGTGACTATAGTCCGGCTGTGCCTTTCACTTGGCTGCTACTGGGGTATGGGGCGGTACTTTTCTTCTCGTTACCTTTGAACCAGGTGTTGCTGCACACAGTGCTGTCCCGGGCTTTGGGTCCTAACACGGCAGTAAGTCCTATGCAGCGCAGAACCTTTGCGTCTCTTTTAGTAGCTAGCAGTCTCGCCCGCTTCAGCACTCCCTACTGGTGCGCTCTTCTGCCCCACCGACTATGCTTCGGCCTAATGTCTCTCACTTCCCTCATCTCCGCCACTGTGATTTGGAAGCACTGGACTGCCCTAACCCCCTACACCCGTCTCCACCCCTACACCGCTATTTCCTTCGATGATGATGACTCTTGAAATGGTATCTATTAGCGATTAAGACTAGCTGCTCGAAGTCGACTATCCTGCTGCTTCGAAGCGAAGGAAGTCATATAGTCATAAGCGCTATCTGGTCTTTGCTCCACTGTAGGCATTTGCTCCAGAAAGGCTTCGAACCCGGAATCCGCGAGTTTCTCCCGCATTTGCAGGTTTTGACCCCGCAATGCACGAGTCTCTTCCAACAGTTCCTCACACCGATTGCGCCAAATTGCAGCCAGCGAGTTCGGGTCCTGGTCATTTCCATGCATTTCTTCTCTGAAAGTGTCGAGTTTCTGGAAAGCCATTTGCTTGAGTTCGCCTTCCGCGCGTAGTTTTCTGCTGAGTCTCGCGACTTGCACCTGGGACTTGATCCGTTCCTGGTACACCAACTTCTCAGAGTTCATTTCCGCTTGCTGCAGCCTGCGAAGTTGTTTGTTTTGGCTGATTACCTGGGCGAGTAGTTTGCCCTGGTCGAGTTGCTCGACCTTCTGGAACTGCTTGACCTTGGTTTCCAGCTCGACTAGCCGCTGTCCTTTGCTGGTTTTGTACTGCTGGAGGCGGAGTCGTTGGTTGTTCATTTCCTCGATTTGGCTTTGCATCTTGTCTGCCAGCTTCTCAGAGGCTGCTAAGGCCTGCTGCGTATACGCGAGTTCCTGCTTCAGCAAAGCCTCTCGTCGTTGCAATTCCGACAACTGCTCCAGTAGGTACTGATTGGAGCTAAGCCTTTCCTTCAATTCCTCCACCTGCTGCTCGAACTTCTCCTTCTGGTATAGTCTCGCCCACTGGTGGAAAGTGCGCATCTTTCGGATGGCTGCATGCAGCTTGACCAGTTCCTTGCCTTCGATCTGTTCCCTCCTAGCCTCGTCCTCCCTTTCCAGCGCTTCAATGTCGTCCCTCACTGTCTGTCTTTCCTTCAACTTGCCCAGTATCGCCTTCTTCTCGTTGCTGATTTCCGTCGACAATTCAACTGTCACTCCATTCCGAAAGTCTCGAAATTGCTGCTGCAGCGAGGCGTATTTCTGGTTCGCCTGACTAAGCCGCTCCTCAAATTCCCTATATATCAGCTCCCTGAGACTAGCTTCCAACGCTCCATAGTTCTCCTTCAGTTCCTTCAGCTGCCTATTCGCTGTGTCCAATTCGTATATCAGTTGATTGCCTTTCTGCGACAACTGCGCATTCACCAGCTTATCGAAGTGCTCTTTCATGAGGACGAGGGAGTGCTGGCAGCTCTTGAACTGCTGTTCCTTCATGTACAGGGAGTGGGTGAGGACTCGCTGCTGCACTCCTGACACTTCGCTGCGTAGTCTCAATTCGTCGTTTCCCCACCGCAGCAGGTTGCTGCAGAACCGCTTGATGATGTTGGTCATGTCCCGGAGTGAGAAAACCAGGGCTTTGCCACTCATTGGAGTTTCCACTAAAGACCCTCTGTTGCGTAAAGAATTGAGGAATTGATGCAGAACTCCGACTTTCCGACTGAGATCCAGACGATTGCCTTCAGGGTCTGCAGTGAGGGATTCCTTGATGGAGTATTCACTAGGGGTTTCCAGGGCGCTGGACAGGGCTGTGACCTCTCGCTCCAGGTGCTGGATGGACAGCTGGCAAAACAGCCGTTGGAATTCCGACTTTATCAGATATATTTCCGCTTTCAATTTGTTGGTTTCTCGCTCTGCAGGGCTTTCCGGCTTGTCCGCGGCGTACTCAATTTTCCACTCCACCTGGTCTCTATACAAGTTACATAGTGAGTCATATTCCTCCGCCGTAGTGACAATTCCCTTGCCGTTCATCACTGTTATCCACGCCCATCTAAGCCTCAATCTCTGCAGCTCTAGGGAGATATGTGCGTTTTCGATCGCCAGTACATCAGGGAGGTGACTGGATTTGAGGAGTTGTTTGCTCATCCGCTGATCGTCTAGTTTGAGCTGCAGGCCAGTTTGTAGTGCGAGGGAATAGGTGCGGGTTTGAGACTGGAGCAGGATCAGCCCTGTATCCAGGTAGCGAGGCAAAATGCAGGGCTGGAAGGGGAAGTCGCTGTGCTTTCTTTTGCTCCTAAGCACAGTTCTGAGTAATAACGCCTCTAATTCAGACTCCGTTTTGCCGTGGATTCGCACTTCTCCGACCCTCGTCCGCTCCATCTCCCCGAGCATGTTCCAGAACTGCACCGCACCGAACTCGTTATCATGCTGCAGACAGTAGTTAACTCCCATGAGCAGCAAGTACTGCAACATCCCACTTTCCCGCTGCACCAGGCCTAAGAGAGTCTGCAGCTTCTCGCGATTGCCCCCCGCCACTTGGCTGACTGTCTGTTTGAAGTTGATCACAGCGCGTTTGACTTCTTCGGTGACTGCTGCTTGGGAGGTTTGCTGGGAGAGCAATTGAGCGGTTGCCTTGTCGGCCAATTCTTCCATTTCTCGCTTTTCCTCTTCCACCCAATAATCATTACCTTCCTTGATTTCCGCCTGCATTTTTAGGACTTCGAGTGCAGGACAGCCCAGTAAGTTGGTGAATAGTTGCAAACTAAAGACCTGTAAAAGTGCACTCAGAGCCTCTAACATCAGGCGAATGCGCCCGACATAGCGCCATTTGGACCGGCGGATGTATAGAGAAGGCAGGTCTTCTGCCTCAGCTTCAGGCTGTTCGTCACTATACGGACTCCAGACCTCCCACTTCCTTCTGTCTTCATCAGAAACAGCCTTAGTTGCTATGACTTCCTCGACAGAAGGCAGGTAGAGGAGATTGTGCAGAGCACCGATAGGGTTGATTAGGCCGGACTCTGGAGGCTGGTCTGCACTTCCCTTGATGAAAGCTGGCTCACTGGGCGGAATCACCTTTGCCTTATCGTTCAATTCGCAAATTAGGTGTAGTAATTGCAGCTTTAAAGCTTCGTTATAGGCCAAACGCAGAGTATCGAGACAATAGCCCTGCACAAGCGAAGCACGGAGGTTCCTAATCGTCAGAGCATCTTTGAACGGCATCTGCGAAACCCGGCGCTGGAAAGTCTCCGCAAGTACAAATTTAGCCGAGGCTTTCAGTGCGTTTATATCCACCCCTAGCTTGGTGCATGCAGTACTAGCTCTGGATATTAGCCGCTTTTCCTCACTTTTCGCCTCCTCCTCTACAAACCCTTCCCCCTTTCTCCCTAGCACATTCTTCCAATTCACAGTCGTGTTCTTGCAAATGTACGACACTTTCCGGACTACATCGATTTCCACAAGTTGCTTTTCATACACGTCATAGACGCACTGGTTAAGTTGCACCGCTATCATCAACAACTGTTCCTGCATCTTCTGGTACTGCGTAACCGCCCTCAAGTCTCTCAGTCCACTAGGCAGCAAAAGCGTCTTAACAGCCTCTTTGGAAGAGAAGTTCAGGAAGGCTTTGAGTCGAGGGTCGAATTCCCAGGCTGCCAGGGGCAGACTGTCCCGAGTACCGGGACCTTCTTCTATGTAAGAGTCGTATTTCAGGTCGATTTCGAACTTCGCAGGTTCACTCATGTCCATACTTCCTTCTTTCCGCATGAGAAACTCCCGCTGGTAGCGATAAATCACAGAGAAAAACCGACTCCGCTCCATTGAGTCCAGCAGCAGTTCCTTGAGACGGTAAGCCTCGAAAAGGCTGCAGACCAGACTGAGGTGGGAAGGCACGTCCGGAGTGCCCATCAGGTCCTTCAGCAGTCTGGGATGTGCGGGATTCAAATCGCCGAGTAGTTCCTTCACACAAAGACTGCCCATTTCGGCTGAATCTAGCAAATTCCCGGCTTCTACGCGGTTGTCGCAGTCCTCTAGCAGACTTCTAGCCTTTTTTAGCCCTTCGGTCCATAGTGCTGTTTCGAGGGCTGAGAGAGAAACTGGGTTTTCGGTGCCGTGCATTAGTTCCAGTTCGCTTAAGTTGCGAGCCATTATGCCGAGGACAGGCACCACTTCTTCCACTGAGGAAAACACGTCCAAAGCTTGGTACTTGGCCTTGAAGCCGAGTTCTGAGACTCCGTGGACTGAGGAGGGACGCAGAGGCCAGCCTTCTCTAAGACGCTGGAACCACTTTTCATTTTCAAATTGCTTTTCTAGAGGGATGGCCGAGGAAGGCTCAGTCAAGTCCTGCAGCACACTCCTGTCTATCGCAGTTTCCCTCTCCGCATACAGTCTCAGCAGGCGGAACTGTTCCTCACCAGCGAAAGTCGCATTCTGCCGCTCCAGTCTGACCTGATACTCGCACAAAGACCGCAGTAGTCTTCTCTGCGCCTTGAGCGACTTAGTGTGCAGACGGTAGGATTCCATGAAGTAACTGGCGTGCAGGTTTAGCCTGGGCCGCAGGGCCATGAGGTCGATGATGTGCTGGACCATGGTGCGCACTGTTCCTTTCTTTACTAAGTGGTCGTATATGTCCAGGTACACTAGGAGCAGCTTCAGCTTGGCTCGCTGAAAAGCCGCTTCATTTTCCAGCAATTCATTGCGCAGACTCTCTCTATCAATTGCAGGCCGCGGCTCACTCGACTCCGAAAAGAAGTTCTCATACTTCTCAATATAGAACGAACCCAAATGCAGCATTTCCGCCTGCAGTTCCTCAAAGTCACTCCGCACTACTTCGTACTGGATATAGACTCCTGCACTATCCTTCACTCCGATTTCCCGCTTTTCCACCTCCAACACATCTCTCCTCCCCAGCAAATTCGCCATGGAGTATCGTTCCTTCTGACAAGTCCTTGCGTAAAGTTGGTGTATCGATGGTAGAATAGGGCACGTGGCGGCTACTGTACTGGCCAAGCGGCCTTCTTTGACCCTCAAGCCTCCAAGTCCTTCTAGTAATTTCGGCTGAGGGTCTGAGTCTTCTTGTCGTTCTGAGGGCGGGAGCAGTTCTTTATCGTCCTGTGGGAGTGAGGAGTCGGAGTACATATCCACCATGTCGTAGGCCAGTCTTCGCTGCACACTTCTGAAGACATTCAGGACGTCTAACAATTCCAACTTGTAGCTTCTCGCTTCCAGGAGTTTCAGCGAGTATAGACTTTTCACACTCAGTGGAGGGATAGGGAAAGCCTCTGGACGGAGCCTGTCTCCCGCCTGAGTTGTCCGTTTCAGCAAATCGCTGAAATACTTGAATTTCACATCTGCTTGTTTCGAGTCAGTTTCACTCATCGCCAGTCCCCGCTTCGTGGACATTTCATAGTAGTCCTGCGAAAACAGTTCCAGCGTCTTATTGATGATCGGCAAGTCCTGCACATCCAACATTTCAAACGCCTTGTCCAGCAGTTTATCCACCATCTGCATTTGCGCTAATTGTGCATCTTGTCTCAGCTGAGTGTCATTGGGCCGGGGGTAGAACTGCACACATTCCAGCCAGTCTGCCTTCTTGATGCGGACTACTTTGAAGGGCATTGCTTCCTTGGGCTGGGTGTCGGGCAATGGCTCGCCTGCAGCGGGTTTGGACACAATGGCGTTTAGCTTGAGAGCCAGGAGATTGGCGTATCGGATCACGGGCAGGTCCTTTTCCTCAGGTCTCGCATCATATATTGAAAGTTCAAATCGTTGTTTTTGGTAGCCGAAATACCTGGGAAACAACAGACTCACCTGGTACGCCAGGGAGTGTCCATCGTCTGTAGCCAAGTCGCCTATCAAGTTATACTTAGGCGCCAGTAGAGCTGTGCTGGCCTGCAGCTGCCCTATATTGTCCAGTATCTTTGGCGGCAGGTCGAACTCGTCCTTGTGGGAGTTGAGCAGCATTTCGTTTTTGTTGTACTGCAACTCGGCGAAGGTGCTGTGCACGGCCTTCACTTTGTCCATTATGGCCAATTGGCGCTTGATGTTCTTCAGGTTGATGTTGGTGTACACTGAGACTTTGACGTCCTCTTTAGCGAAGTCTTCATTCGCAGTAAGCATTCGCATGCGGGAAATCGACGTGTCTTTCTCAACCTGCAGCAACTCCAAGGAAGCGCCCCAAATGCTATTGCGATGCTGCACCCAAAGCCACTGCAGTCCCGCTGCCGTCCTTTTCATCGCCCTTCGACACTTGTTCTGGAAACTCTGCACACGCAGGTAGACCTCCACGTCATCCTCCGCCAAGCTGCTATAGGCCACAGACTGCAGGGCTGCGAACAACATCGTCCCTTCAGGGGTTACAGGCTGTGGACGAGTCACTGCAACTCCGAACTCTTCTTCCCCTTCCAGTCTTCTCACTCTTTGCAGTGCACAGTCCATTTCTTGCTGCAGTCGGCCTAAGGTGTAGTCCAGTTCGAGGTTGACTTGCTCCATGTCGGGGGGAGACTTGCAGGCGAAGGTCCAGCGCTCGAGCAGGCGACTGCGGAATTGACGTAGACGCTTGAGACGGTGAGTGAAGAAGAGACTCAGGTGAGGACGGAGATGCCGGGGAGGGGACAAGTCCAAAGTCGTCAATTCAAACTCCCCTTGCAAGTAATCCGGGTACCACCCCACCTTCCCCGCCCCCTGCGAGTCCGCCAGCCCATCCACCACCTCCTTCCTCTCCTTATGCTGTTTATCCGGATTCCTCAGAAACTTCGACTTCTCCTTACTGAAATAGGCCAACTTGTGGGCGCGCTCCTTGCCCATCGGGTCGAAATTGACTCCGTGGCGGGTACGCAGTTCCTTGTAGATAAGGTGCAAGTCCCGGACCTTGGCCACTAAATCCCGCTGGGCTTCTTCTTCTTGCTGAAAACGCTCTTCTTGGGTGGACATTGTTAGCTACCTTACTAGGTGTTAGGGGTTGGAGAGGAGGTCGATTTCGTGGGAAAGGTTGAGACGGGCGCTGGAGTCCCAAATACCCTGGAAAAGAGGTAAATGGTATAGCTGGGAGCGGGCTAAAAAGGCCTGCAGGACTTTGGCTCTCTGTCTGCGGTACTCAGTTTCTCCCACCCAGGCATACTCCTGGTATATCCCCACCCTATACCTTCTATAGTCTTCCTCACTGCCGCCTAACACTCCTAGGTCCAGGTCCAGCAAAGCCTTTTCTTCCCAGTCTCCAGTCCTTTCTTGATGGCTTTTCGTGGCTAATACCCACTCCATAGGTCTGTCCAGACTGCTGCCTAGTCCTGCCTCTTCCCCGAAGCTTTTCAGCAGTTCCGCACTCTTTTCCTCGTTGTCTTTAGCCTTCGGGTCGTAAATTACATCATGGAACCAGATCGCCAGGGAAAGATACGGCGATAAGGGAGAAGGCAAAGCCTGTGCATAGCGAAATAAACTCAGGATATGAGTGATTTTGTGGTAAAAACGGTGAGGTTGGCAGTAAAAAGCGCACAGGCGGAGAAACCAGTACTCCATCAAGTCCGTTTTCAGGCCGATTTCCCTTCCTATTGCTTTCCAGGTGTTTTCTAGCTCTAATAATGCGTTTTCGGATAGACTTTCGACCCATTTTTCCCACTTTTCCTCACAGCCTGGTAGACTTATAGCGGTTTCCTCACTTCTCAGTTCCAATGAGTTGCTATCTCCCTGTTCCACGATAATTAAGATATCTGGGGTAAATGCGAATCTAGCATAAACCGCAATTTCCTCCTTTACTAGCCTCAAAGACCTAGTATTTGATGCGAATATGCGTATTTCCGTAGGTGTTAAGGATGCGCAAAGGCTAAGTAAAACTAACTCTCCAGGACCTAATACTGTAAACGGTCCTGTAAGTACCACTTTCGACCCTCTAATAGTGCTGATATCCCCCAGTTCCTGCAGCAATATACACTCCAAAGGAAGCACTAAGGGGACAAATCGCTGAATTTCGAGGGAAGCCGGGGTAAAGCCATACCTCAAAGCCCGGCTCTTCGAAGCCTCAGAGTGAGAAACAGCCTGTGAATATACCATAGGAGAAGGCGTTGGACCCAGTCCTAGGCAGGAACTAGTGATATAGAACTGGTCTGCGAAGGGACGGTAGCAAGTCCAATACAGCTTCTGAATTGCCAGTAGGGCGGTGTCCACTGTGAAGGATTCACTGAAGAGTTCGCATATGAGTAGGCCGGGAAAGCGGTTTCTAGCAGTGAATAGGACCTGAGCGGCTAAAGGCTCTGCGTACTCCAAAAACAGGACAGTCGCCATTGCCAAATTCCCCCTTTACCAGCTCTATTAGCCGACCTCTACAGTCCTTCCAGGGTGGAAACCTTCCTGAGACGTATCGCCCACCACCCCAGTCTCCACCTCCTCCTCCGGCAAGTTCACACAGTTCAGCTTACACAGACAGCAGGTCTGGTTGTTCCGAAACCACCCGTCAATGCATGCACTATGGTAGGCGTGCAGACAGGGCAACACCCTCACACTGATGTCTTCGCTGTATCTTTCCAGACAGATGCTGCAGTCGTCTGCGACTCCGAAGGGCGCAACCTCCCGGTAGAGCCGCAAAGGGTACAGTGCGTCGATTCGCGCCTGGGAAATGCCGACAGAGAACTGGGAGACGGAGGAGCGGAAACGACGGAAAGTCGTGCGGAAGCAGCCTGAAGAGATGCCCAGCACTAGCACCACCAAAAAGCCGCCTATGCCCATCCTCATAGCCAGGTCAGTGAGGGAGTTCTGGACTTGCTCCTTGGCTGCCTTCATGCTGAGACTAGTGTCGTTCCCGCCGTTGTAGAAACTGAGCACGAGGGAGTCACTTTCGTGCAGCAGGGCGTATTTCACTTCGTAACCGCCTCCAATCGTTATCTTCTTTCGTGCCTGGTTTGCTTGGAAAGTGGGCAGTTCTGAGTTTCCCGTTTCTCCGATGAGTATTTCTACTCGGCCTCTTTCTTGTCGGACCTCTAAAAGCAGGGTAAAGGATTGATATGGCTGAGTGAGGTGAACAAGGGTCCAAGTGTCTTTGTGAAGGAAAAGGTTAAGCGGGGATGAGAGCTGTTGGGAGAGGACGGCGGAGAAGTGGCAGGCCAGCCCCAGAAAGCCGGGGTTGCAATCGCACTCACCTTGACTATTACAGTTCCCTCGTCCCCCACATCCTGCAGGACATCCCTCCTCCACTGCTAGGACATACCCCACCTCCCCTCTCCCTTCCCTCATCACTGCCACCACCATTGTCTGTGCCCTCGTCCACTTCCCTTCCTGTGCGAACCTTAGCACATGGTAAGTCGCATTATACTCATACCCCACCACATCTCTATACTTCGCTTGACTTTCGATGTCCTTACTAGTGTCGAATAAGTCATCCTGTCGTGCTAGTAGCATTACACGCATAGCAGAGGGCTCTAAGGTCAACGCCACATACCAGGCCTTCCCCTTGAAAGACTCCATAGGCACGGAGTAGGATTGAAGAGTGCAGGACTGGCGGAAATGACTGGAAGTGCCGGGCCTGATTAGGACCGAGTGACTCATAGTGCGGACGAAAAGAACCGTAACCACCCACGTGATCATCCAGGAGAGTTAATATGAAATTACACTAAGTCGAGTTGGAAAGTAAGCAGCCCTGCTCCAATCCCTTCCATATCACTGCATTAAGGCCTAATCCAACTACCCGGCAGTACTTTCACTCGAATAGGAAGTAGGCTTGGGTGTTAGGCTAACTCCGCTTTGCATTATGTCCCTACTTACTCTCCTCGCAGCACATCGCAGCCTTCTTCCTCGACCTCCGCCTCCACTCTCTCTTCACGCACTTCCTCTGTCTCTGTGTTCAGGTGAGTTTTCGACACGAACCTGCCTTTCACTCGTAGACGACTGTCGGCTACACGTTTCCGACAGTCATAGCAAATCTTCCGACTCCAGCAGCGTTTCGCCCGCTTCGTCAGGAATCGCTCTATCTTCGCCCTGCGCTCCTCAATCGAGATAAGTCCGATTTGCTTGGGAGGCTGCGGCAGCAGGACCGCTGGTGCATACTTCGGCATCACTGCGTGTCTTTCCTTCTTCGTGCGTTTCCTTAAGACCTGCGGCAGCTCCAGTTCTTCACGATAACTGCTGGAGGTGGACTCGACGTCGCTGTTGCAAAGGTCTGCGGCCTGCGTCATTAGCACGGCTGACCCCAGCTTCTCAGCCGCATCATACTCCAAAAAGCCAGAGTAACGGTCCTCCATCAGGTCCACGAAGGACTCTTTCCGTGCCGGCCTCGACCCATCCAGCATCTGCAAGTCTAGTAGACCCTCAGACTGGTGTTCAACCGACAGTAATTCCGTCATCTTATTCCGGCTTTATACAGGCTGTCTGGCGTCTAGGCTAGAAAACCAGCAAAACATAATGGACTCGTCGAGAAGCAGTCAGTTTTTGGATAACTTCAACAAGTCAATCGATGGAGCTGCACTTGTGCCTGCAAACAACCCATCAGACCCTGCATTTGAACAAGCGCAATCCTCCCTGCATCTCAATCCTCCCTCCACGCACACCTCTGCGTTCACTAGTATGGCATTCACCCTAGCCGGAATTACACCTGGGCCTGCACAAGAAGACTGTAAGGACGAATTCGACACTTCTGCCTTGGGCGGAGAACTCCACAACGAAAGCAGCTTTATGCTGCCGGCCGAAGGTCTCTTTTCCAGGAGTTTCTATGAGGAGTCGATTAGCAAAGCGCTTTTCGCAGTGTGCAGACCTGAGGGAAGTCTGTGGCTCGAGTACGTGGACGCAGAGCAAAGGACGCAGCAATGTTTCTTCAAAAGGCAGGCATGGGAAGTGGCTATGGAGGGGTGGCAGCTGTGGCAGTGTGAGTGGAAAGCCAATAGCAGCGATATAAGTCTCAAGTACGATGCTGGGGACGGCCTGGGAACGAGGATGGAGAAGCAGCGCAGAGATTCGCCAGAGGGTCGCATTTCCTACCTTTTCCAACTCTTTCTGAGGCCTATAGCGCCCATCAGTGCAGCGCTGGAGCTGCTTTCCCTTTCGATACACGTCCTTTCGATGAGTGGATTTGAAGCTTGGCTGGATTTGATAGAGCAGAGAGCCAAATACGACCCTAGTGGCGCTCCACTGTCACTGTATGTCAAAGACATGAGCGAAGCTACAGGCATTATCGATACCTTCGTTTCCAGCCTTTCCAGCCCGCCCGACGACCTGACTTCCCACAGTCTTCTAGCAGTCCTAGGCTCCCTGAGTATAGAGGACCTCTCCTGCAGCCTGCACTGCCTACCAGCTCTGCTTTCCACCACAGAGCGCCACTTCGACTCTATCTTCAACAATGGGAAGGACGTTTCTAGAGTGCTGGCGGCGAAGGGACTGGCAACCCTAGTGACGTGGGGCTTTGTGGGAAGGCAGGAAGGGTGGAAAGAGGTGGGAAAGCTGGGGACACAGGGAGAGTTTAGGTATGCGGAAGGGGTACGCGAGGAACTGAAATCCAGGGAGGAGTGGAGAGCCAAAGGCTGCGGAATCGTCCTAGCCGAGCTCGGCCTCATCGAAAACCACGAATTCAACTCACTCCTCTCCGAATGCAGGGACATCGACGCACTCCTCCTCATGCTCAGACACGGACACATCTCCTCCTGTGAGGACTCTAGTCTGGTAGCCGCTATCAACAACTGTCTGGCTAGCTTCCCTACCCATCCGCAGCTTTCTGCACTTATTGAGGTACTCACTTCGCAGTCCTCGCTGCAGCCTGTGTTCGCCCGCAGCTCCTTTCCGCACCATTTGCCACGGTATCTTTCCAATCCGACCCTGCTGCCTTCGCTACTACCGCTGCTTTCCTCTGCGGAGTTCCTACATTTCTACCCTGATATTGATGTTTCGAGTGTGGCGGATCACCTTTTAATTGATGGAAAATGCGTTCCACATACAATTGCGGAGTACTTGCTTCGCCCACTAAAAGAGCCAGTTGACGACATGCTGCTACAGTGGATAGGACTGATCCTAGGGTGGAGCAGGGCTGTAGGACAGGGAGTGGGAGAGGTAGTGGGGAGAGTGGAGGGGGAAATCCGACAGATGAGAGACTGGCTGCGTCCCGAAGTCTACGAGCGAGTGGTGGACAAACTGGACAGAGAAGGAGACTGGGTTTTATCCTGGGCAGTGGCAGTATCAGAGACAGAGGAGGAACATCTCCGCAGAGCCTACCTCAAACTCTGCCGTTCCAAGTTCCTTACATATGAAAAAGCGACGCGGATTTATCAGAAAAGTCTGTATTCCGCACTGCTATGTGTGTTGCAGCTCTTGGACCAGGCGATTGCGCGGGCGAAGCAGGGGTCGGAAGCGCTGTTTGTGGATTTGACGAATTCGTTGTTGGAGTTGTCGGAAAGCGTGAAGGAGGCGGACGTAATTTCTCGGCTTCTTACGAATCCCAACTCTGAGGACTGCTGGAAACTACTGCACAAGCACGCCCACCTCCTCCCCTCTTCCACCTACCTCCTTTCCCTCCTTCAGTGTCTGCACTCTTTGGCTGAAGAGCTAATTACCTACAAAGTCACCTATGGCACGTATGAGAAGATCGAGGGCATGAGTCAGGAGAACCGGAAGCAACTGTATGTCTTTCTGAATATCACGAAAGAAGCGGAAGAGGCTATAAAAGGCCAATATGTTCTATGCAAATCCCACCTCTCCGCCCTTCACCACTTCCTCACCTTCCTATACCGCCTCGACCTTTCCCCTTCCGCCCTGCACAGCAGTCTGCAGGCCTTCGAAACGCAGCTTGCCCACACTTCCCTGGGCTCTTTCGTCCTGCCCCGAGACCTAGAAGGCTATTACGATATGAGCACTGCCCTGCAGCCGCTCTTCAACTCCGGTCTGTTCGCCTATATGATTGAAACGGAGAAGGCCAGGATGTCGCTGAGGCAGCTGGTATCGGTGAGGCAGGGACAGGACTTGTGTAGATCCGCGAAAACTCGCCTAATTACCTATATAACCACCCTTACTGCGCAATTGAGCACTACCTTGGTGACAAGTCTGTTGCCGTATTTCACGCTAACTACTGATGTAGAGGCGGAAATGAGGCTGATTCGGGAGTGTATTAGGGGGGTGGAGGGGTTGGAGGAAGTGGCGGAGTGCTTGGAAGTATACCGCAGGAGGGAGTATTGGAAGTCGGTTTTCAGCGGATTAGTGTGTATTTCTCACGCTGAGGTCCTTTCGGACCTAGGTATCGACCTTCAACGCATCTCCTTCAAGCCCAAAAAGCACACAATTACCTCCTATCTAAGCGCAACCAGGGCCGCTTTAGCCTGTCTAGCGCCCCTGCAGCCCAGTCCCCAGCCCATTTTAGACCTTTTAGCAGCACTGGCAGGCCAAAACGAACTAGTCTCATTTGCAGTCCTACTCACTACTGCTGAACTGGAAAAGCTGCAAGAGGCTGCAGCGGGCTTAGACTCAGTGGCCCTCAACAGTCTATCAGTGCGGGACATTGGCCTATTGAGTGACTTTTTGAAGGCTGCGAAGTCGCAGACACTTTCACAGTTCCTAGTGCAGGCCTCAGGCTTGGTGACTCAGTATACAAGGGTGATTGAGGCGTGCATTAGTCTGAAGGAGTCCTGGAAAGCCCTTCGTGCAGTGCTTTCCACCTACACTGCCAGTCTGCATAGGCGAAAAATCGAGGCGATTTTGACTGAAGTGACTATAAATGTGTATGAAGACTGTAGGGTGGAGGTGGGGTTTCGATCGGAGGATAGACACTATATCGATATTCCTGCACTGGAAGAGCTGAAAGACAGGGAGGATTTGTACTATCAGATACAAACTAGAAGGCCTGTATCTGTGCAGAGTAGCTTCGCAGGACTGGTGAACAGTGTGCAGCAGTTGAGGAAGACTGTGGAAAGAATGAGGAGTCTGGGCGTGCCGACAGAGAGACTGAGTCTCACAGTGCAAGGAGGAGACTATAGGGAAGTAGGGAAAAGGAGTGGGGAGCTGGAAGCGAATTTGAGTGAATGGGAAGCAGCTCTCAACTCCCTCTACCTCTCCAGTCCGTCCTTCGCCTTCTTCCACACTTCTCACTTCTGGACCCTGGAGTCCTACCTGCTTTTCCACTCTCCCCAGCACCAGGCCGCTTGCCTCCATCTCCTGCACCATGCAGGCCTGTCCCACCTTTCCCCCCTGCTCTCACCTCCCACAGACCTCCTTTCCCCTATCCAACGTCTCGATAGACTGGCTCAACACCTTCAAAAATCCGGCCCTCCTTGCCTATCCGAAAGCCCTAGACTCGATTATCAGCCTGCAAAGGGTCGCACAATAGCAGAAAAGGGCAAAGTCATATACATCGAAACGAAAGCTGTAATTGCAGCTCTGATCTCAGTGTACGCAAATGTAGCTGGAAGAATGGGCCGAGCCTGGCAAGTCCTATGGTGCAGGAAAGAGACTGTGTGGGGAGAAGTAATGGCCTTCCTGTACCGCTGCTTCGTATGGCGGGAGGCAGTGCTGTTCTGCATCGTGGAATGCGAGAATTTGCCTTTGGAAGTGCAGAGCAGGGCGAAGTCGCTATTCGAACGGCTGTGCCGCAGGGAAGGTGAGCTGAAATTCAGCCTGGCAGTGATCACGAAGGAAGAGCACTGCCTCCTTTCCTCCTACTTCAAGACTCTGGACTCGCCTCTAGTCCTTAAGCTGCTTTCCTCGCAGTTGATACAGGACCCGGTCCTCTTGCGCTCCATAGTCCAGCAGACCGACCCCTTAACTCTCTACGTCTGTTCCTCCCTTCCAGGCGACGGAAAAACCCACTGGATCCAGCAGCAAGCCAAAGCCCTGGAAAAGGAGCTAATCACCCTGCACTTAACTGGCGAAATCGACCTCGAAGAAGTGGCAAGTACCCTTCAAGCCATGTCCCCGTCCAAAGCTTTGCATATACGCCTGGGGCCGCATATACACTCAATGGAAATAGACTATTTAGTGGCTTCTTTGGTGCTTTTTAGGACTCTTATTGCTGGGGAGAAGCTGATAAGTTTAGGGTTTTCGCATGTGTATATTGAGGCTGAAACCAGCTTTTCCAGTCCTTTCCTCGAACTACTACCCTCGCAAATAGTCCAGTTTTCACTAGAGGACTTGGAACTAACGCCCGAACTCTGCCGAATTTCCACCTACCTGCAACTCTACGACCTAGGCCAACTGGACTCTTCAGACCTGCCCCTAGCCCCGCCTTCCCCCGCCCTCACTCGCCTATTACTGAACAAGTACTTTGTGTATCGACAGAAGGAGCGCCTGCAGCCTGTGACTTACAGGAATTTGGTCACTTTCGCAAAGGTGCTGGCTGCACTGCTGGCAAACCTGGAAAAAGGCCTATTCACCAGGAGCTATATGCCACGGCTAATCGACGACTTGCGCGAATTCGGGGTGAAGAAACTGGCCCAGGAGTGCGAGAAAATGCGGGGGAATATACTCGCAGGCATGCTAATGACTGTAGAAGAGGTGAACACTATGACTCTGTCCAAGATCCACAGTATCCGTGACAACAAGCGGTACGCTAGGAACAGTCTGTATGAGTACGGCAACCACTTCTTAGCGCTGTTCCTGGAGGATGGGACTTTCGTCCCGGTCTACCGCCAGGTCTACTCCGTTCCTCGGTATATTAGCCAGCTGATATACCTGCAGACTGGACTGGAAAGGAGGACTAGGAGCTGGCTGCCCGCTGTACTCACGAGACTGACTTTGAGGAAGGAAATCGAAGCAGGGGAAATAGACATAGAGGACTATGGGCAAATGACCAGTTCCCAGCTTATTAATCGAATGCAGGGGCTGTTTTCCACCCTGTCCGCAGTTCCTACAGACTCCCAGTCTGACTATGTTATGACGAGTGACAACTTCGTCAAAATGATGCTGATCTATTTGCGGGCTTTGAGCTGTTTGCCAGTCGTGATAATGGGCGAGACAGGCTGTGGGAAGACCTATCTGATCCAATACTTCGTGGAGAAGATACTGAGGGAAAGGTTGAAAGTGGTGAGTGTGCATGCGGGAGTGAGTAGAAGGATGCTAGAGGGTATGCTGGAGGATGAGGTCAAAGAGGCTGGGACGGAAAAACGGCTTTGGGTGTTTTTGGACGAATTCAACACATCTGACGCAGTGGGACTGATTTCCGAAGTCCTGTGCGAGCGAAGAACTTCAACTCTTTCCATCCCAAACAACGTGGTACTGGTAGCGGCCTGCAACCCCTACCGCTACAAGCCTGCCGCCTTCTTCCAAGAAGACATCGGGCTTTCCAGACCCCGGCCAGACCCACAGAGCAGCAAATTAGTCCACATGGTCAACCCTATCCCCGACTCCCTGGTTGACTACCTATGGGACTTCGGAGTACTTTCCCCTGATGACACTTACCAATACATTGGGGCGATGGTGGGGACTATGAGACTTCCAGAGCGTCTCCAGAGAGTGTGCGTTTCTATGCTGTTTGAGGCGCATAAGCACTTTCAAGGGATTGACGGGAGTCTGGTGAGTCTGAGAGATGTGGGGAGGTTCAGGAAGATGGTGGCGTGGTTTGAAGGGTCTGTGAGGGTGAGGGTGGATATGACGGGCGAGAGCTTTAAAGCCTTTTTCTCCCTACACCGCCTGCCTCCTCCCTGGCCCAACGTCCTCGACGTCACGGAAATCTCCCTTCTCCTCTCCTTCTGCACCTGCTATCTCCTCCGCATTTCCAGCCGCTCCAAGCGAGAGCAGTTCTTGGCCTCGTGTCTCTCCTCTGCGAAATGGCTGGATTTCGAGGCCGCACGGGAAATTCTGACTGGGAACGAAAATGATATACTCGGGAGAATGAGAATTCCACTGGGAGTGGCGTTAAATGAGGCCTTGCGGGAGAATGTATGCACGCTCTTTCAGTGTGTGTATGCAGGTGTACCGGTCATACTTTGTGGCAAGCCGGGCTGCAGCAAGTCCCTATCTGTGCAAATCCTCCTCTCCTCCTGTCTCGGCCCCCAGTCCCTCGACTCCTACCTCTGCCTCCTCCCCCGGCTGCAGGCAGTGTCCTTCCAAGGCTCGGAAACCTGCACCTCCGCAGGCATTGAAGAAGCCTTCCACTCCGCTACCCGCCTCAAACAAGCCTCCAAAGACACAGTCCTCCCAGTCCTGCTCTTCGAAGAAATCGGCTCTGCAGAGCTTTCGCCTCACAACCCTTTGAAAGTCCTGCACAGTCTATTGGAGCCGGAAAAGGCCGATATTGCGTTTGTGGGTCTGTCGAATTGGAAACTGGATGCTTCGAAAATGAACAGAGTGGTTTATTTGGCGAGGCCGGAGCCTCGGGAAGAGGACTTGGTCACTACGGCGGAAAGCCTTGTGGTGGGCGGGAGAGTGGATAACAGGGAAATTGTGAGGGGGTTGGCGAGGGCGTATGTTGCGTTTAAGAGGAAAATGGAAGAGACAGTCTTCTCCGACTTCTTCGGCCTACGTGACTTCTACCACTTAGTCCGACAAGTGACCCGCGCCTCCAGTGTACTGCCCCTAAGCGACCAACTCGGCCTGCACCGCTCCATCCTAGCAGCCGTCAAGCGCAACTTCGGCGGCTACGACCCCGCCCCTCCCCTCTTTATGTCCCTATTCGCCTCCACTAACTACCTGCTTTCCACAGACTTGCAGCCGCTCTCCCCTTTAGAACTGGTGCTCATGAGCCTAAAAGACACAGAAGCCCGCAACTTGATACTGATATCGAAGGGCGACTCAGGGATGTTTATAGTGGAAACAGCAGTGAAAGCGGCTTTGCCCCGGTTTAAAGTCTTCATTGGCAGTCAATTGGCAGACGATATAGACGCTGAGGACTACGCCAAGTCCATTCTCAAGCAGGTCATTTCCTGCATGGAGCAGGGCGTTCCCGTGCTGATGAAGTCCCTCAAGGGCGTCTGGAGCGGGCTGTACGACCTTTTCAACCAGAACTATGTGAGTGAAGGCGGCAGGAAGTACTGCCAAGTCGCCCTCGGCCACTGCTACTGTCCTCGAAGACCTGTGCACCCCGGGTTCAAAGCCGTGGTCTTTCTAGAGGACGAAATCGAAGACTTGGTAAAAACGGACGCAGCGTTTTTGAACCGGTTCGAAAAGCAGAAAATAGCCTTAGAAGATGTACTGAATGCCAGGGAACTGGACCAGGTGCGGAGCCTGGAGGACTGGGTGAAAAGGCTGCTCAGGACTGACGCAGGGGAAATCGGCCTGGACATAAGTGCTATAGTGCCCTTGTACTCCCGCGACTGGCTGCGCCTCGTAGTGAAGTTCGGAGAGGGGGAAAGACACTGTCTGCGGGAAATGGTGAAAATGGCAAGTGAGGACCTTTTATTGCTGGCTTCTGTGTCTGTGTTGGAGGAGGAGGAGCGGCAGTTGATTAGGGAGATGTGGGTGTCGACGCATTATTCTTCACTGCAAGCGCTGTTGCTTGCGCAGTTGTCGAGGGACGCGGCGGCCAGTCCGAATGTGCTGGTTTTCGTGCAGGAAGGGACGGAGTTGCCGCCAGACCTGAGTTTGCGGGGAAGAGAAGTATACCACCGCCACATTTCCGCCTTTACCAGCGAACGAGCCCTAACAGAGGACCTCGCAGACTTCTACGCCTCCCCCGCGCCTGCCTACCTACTCACTCTCAGTCTCTCCCTGCACAGACACCACCTCACCTGGCTCAAGTGCCTGCTGGACAAGGCCTGTGCTGAGGACGAGGGCAGGGGGAAAGTGGTGTGCGTGCTGGCGGAGACTAGGAGGAATGCGAGTGGGGGGAGGAGGGAGGTCTGGTGGTTCAAGTCCTGGGAAGTGGCGGCCTACTGCCCTGCACACCTGTCTCCCCTGCTTTCCCTCTCTTCCAAAGAACTAATTCTACGCTTCCAACCCCGCTTCCCAGCGCTCTTCCCAGGCCTGCTCCAATCCGCCTACCGCCTCTTCCGTATCAAAGGCAACTCCGAGGCCCTGAGTCACGTAAAGCGGGTGCAGGAGCAAGCCCCCAGAGACCCCTGCCTTCTGCAAGCCTTCCAAACCAAGGTCTTTTCCCTACTCCAAAGTCCCAACTGGCCTGCAAAGGACTGGAAACAGGCCATTTGCACTGACTTAGACCTAGTCACAGAGGCCAGAGACACTACTTCAGCAGTCCAGATGTATGTGGAGAGGGAAATTCAAAGGGCGGTTTCTGCGGTTTTGTATGCGTTGGAGAGTTTGCAAGCGTTTGGGAGCTACTTCTATAGGGGGGAAGGGGAGGAATTGCTGAGAAGTATATGGATTCGCAGGTTTGCAGCCTTGAGAATCCCTGAAAATCTGGAAATCGGCCAAATGTCTCTCGAAATCGCGCCAATTCAGCTGCTTTTCCCCTTTTCCCTCGCTGATATTCGCCTCATTACGGACAAAATTCCCCTCTATTCGGAACAGTCGGTGCAGGTACAGGTGCAGGCGTATCGGAAATGGACCCAGTTTAGAGAGGATTTGGGCCAATTGGGGACCTATGAAATGGGAGATTTGTATATCGGCGACTTTATAAGGTTGGAAAAAGGCCCGGAGATGGTCGAATTAGCCGTGGAACTGCACAAAATGGCCTCTTTGGGAGTGAAAGATTTGGAAATGCGGACAATTTGCTACTTCCAGCACAAGCCATTGGTCCAAACAGTGCTAACAGTATTCACTTCCCTGCGAGTTTTGCAGCCTACGCTCTTCCCTAGCCTTTCTGAGCTGCTTTCTCTGCAGAAATCACTGTTTTCCCTCGTCTCCACCGAGATTTTCCCCCCTTCCTCCGAGGCATTCTGCAGCCAGATAGGGGTGTGGCTGCAGACGAAGTGCTTGGAGTGCAGGCCGACAGAGGCTCTATTGGAGCGCACAAGTCTGCAGGCCTATTCCCAGCAGCTGCAGACTCTATTTGCCCTGTTAAAGCGCGGGTATAACTGCTATGCTTTCGCGACTCCGCGCCTCTTTGAGATGGAATTCTGGTGGAGAATCAGTCACTACGTTTGGACGAATGGCCTAAGTGCGGGCAGTCTGGTGGAACTGAGCAAAATGGCGCAGGCAGCGCCTGAGCCCTGCAGCTTCCTGGCTTACCCGCCCTTTAGAACCGCTGTTTTGGAGCTGATAAGGAAAAAAGGGGACTTGGAGGCGCAAAGGAGCTTCAAAACTTCCTATTTCCACCTCTTGCTGCTCAGCCACCCTGATGTGATGGAGGAAATCGCTAGAGATATTGAGGAAACTGCGGATATACGCTGCTTTAGCCGTATAATTCGCCTTATTGTCACCTTAACAGGTCTGAATAAGCCTGAATCCCGCCTCAAAGAGCTGGAAACGGTGGAAGAGGAGAGTGATTCGCAGACTTATTGTGAGAAGTTGGAGGAAATCCTGCGGACTAAGGGACTTTGCAGTCGGTTTGGAGTGCTGCTAGGGGACTGGATAGCCAGGAAAGTGGAGAAGAAGCGCAGGGCCTGGAGGGAAAGGGAGTACTTGGAGAGGTATGCGGAGGAGGTGGAGGTCTGCTATAGGGAAGTGAGGCAGAATGCTGGGAAGTATAGGACTGTCACTGTCCTTCTCTGTCTATCCTTCCTACGAGTGTTCCTCGACAACTACGCCTCTCAGCTCCTTGCCAATGCCACAGACTCCTCGCTACAGCTATTCGACTCAATCGTACAGGACCCAAGTCCATTAGTCTCTACACTTCGACTTTACGTGCTGAAGGTACTGAAGCGTAAAGGACTGCTCAGTCACCAAGAACTGCAGAATTGGGTGGCTGAGGATAGGACAAGGCAGTGGCCTTTGAGGGTGGATGCAGAGGCTGGGGAGCAGTTATTAGCGCCACTGGGAAGAGGCCAAAACGACATGTTCCGAGTCACTTATCACCGACTGGGCTTCATACTGCAAGGCAAAGGAGACCCTGACTTCAGGCCTGAAATCCTGCGAATCAACGACTCCTCCACGAAGCTGGACTTCCTCACTGCAGTCTTCGCCCATTTCTCTAACACTTCCGACCTGCCCAGGTCTGCTTTGCTCGAAAGTCCAGTCCTCAGCAAGCTGCTGGACGACCATTTTGGACGGACCGGAACTTCCTTTTTCCACATAGTAAGGCGCAACTTTGAAGGGTCGTTTTTGAGGCTAAGAGCTGATAGTTCCGAGGAAGAGAGGTGGAGAACCCGGCTAGTGGGGCTGTTCTGGGCAGTCTTGAGTGCTTACGCAGCGGTCGAAGGACCCTTGACCAGTCCCTTCTTCACCCCAGCAGGCACAGTGCACCCAGACCTTTCCCAGGCTCATTGCCGCTTCTATCTAAGCGGCGCAGAGAGTGCTCCGCTGTACTCCGAATTAGCCTATACCCTCAGCCACTTCGACATGTTGAAGTCAGACGCTTGGAAGACCTGGCGGGAAAAGTGGGTGAAGGGCAGTGCCTACCGCTGTTCAGACCTGTGCGATTATGTCTACTTCGTGGAAAGCTGTGGGGCGCCGATGAAGAAGGGGGTGTGTCCTTACTGCAAGGCGCAGATTGGGGGAGTGGACCATAAGGTGGTGAAGCGGCCGGGACATGTCAATTTGTCGGATGAGGAGGCGAAAAGGTTCCTGAGGGAGGCTGTGGACAGATATAGAGCCTCTGAGCCTGCCGGATACATGTCCTACGGTCCCAATCGCCCCTATCTAATGACTGTGCGGGCGATTTCCGCCCCCTGCTACCACCTCCTGCACTTCTTCCTCAACAGCACTTTGTACTTCCTTTCCCTCACGGGCATGGCTTCAGAGCTGACAATCCGGTCTCTCCTGCCCACAACTAACGTGGAAAAGTACTTTAAGGAGACGATTGAAGCGGACTTAGCAGCTTTGACTCTGCCTATGGATAGAGAACAGGTGGCGGAGTGGGTGGAAGCCGTCATATCTGGTCTGCCGAAAGTAATGGCCTTTGCCCCGCTCCCTACTTCACTGGCTGACCGTCTTGCCTTTGAACAGTACTTTGACCAAGTCCTGGTTCAGCCGAGACTGACCTACCCAGCCCGCTCAGTATCAGACTACAGAGCCCAGTGCATCCAGAGCAAATTGTCCGGAGTCCCAGTAATAGAGGAAATCAGCAAGGACGAGGTCAAGTACCCTTACAGCGGACTGTTCCGAATGAGAGGAGCAGGGGACTGGGAGCGCATGAGCGCTGCCTTCCAGGTGCGGAAATTAGGCCAAATGTATCCTTTATTGGATGTGTATATCTCGCAGAAAGCAGATTTCGATCGATTGAAGTGTTTGTATCCTTTGGTGCGCCTCACTAATCACCTTTTGGAGAAATTCAGCCATAATATCGCTCGAGATGAGGCGAAACACCGGCTAATCGGTGAATCGCTGCTAGACGACCCCACAGGTCTCTCCCTCCTCCAGTCCTTCCTGAGTCTTTGGAACGACATGCAGCCTTTCCCTCTGCAGTACCAGTGCAAAACCCTCGACTTCCTGCATCTCTCCGACCAGAGCGAATTGTGCTACTTCCTCCCTGACAACAAGGAACTGGGCGGGGGAATGGTAGCCACAGCCGCACTAATTCACCTGGCAAACACTCACAATAAACTGAGAAGTCTGTGCTGTAAGAGTGAGGAATGGGACCAAATCCCTGTGCAAAGGATGAAGGAGGAACTGAGTTTCCGCCTCGACCTGAGTTCCCAGGCCTTCCTACAAGCCTGGAGCCATAGCAACCCGGACTATGGCAGAGGCTGCGAAGTGCTGTACGACTACCAGGAGCTGGAAACCCACCTCTCTGAGCAGCTGCAGGACCCTGTGTTGTTGGCTGTTGACCCGCTGAGGTTGGTGCAGTACCAGTTTGAACTGCAGAATTTGGATAGTTCTGAGTCGAGTGTGATATCGGAGCTCAGGGCGCTGATACCGCAGAAGGTGCTAACGAATGAGACTGGACAGGGACTGTTTAGGACGCTTATGAGTGTGAGGGACAGGGCTGGGTTTGACTTTCCCAAGGAGTTGAGACGCATATACAGTTCTCTGGAGTACCTGCTTTCCTGTCTGAAGACTATTCAGGGCGACTTGACCCTGTCTGCCCTGTGCTCTCACCTAGACCCTGCGAAAGTACACCCTGTGCTGTCCTCAGATCTGGGCCGTCTAGGGCTGGAATACATAGTCGGGATATATGAAGAGGTCGAAGAGCGGTACTTCCCCTACCTTCGCAGCTTTGTGCGGAGGGAGTATGTGCGGGAAATGGACCGCATAGCAATGGGAGAAGTGGTAAAGCGGGTCGAAGAGTGGAGCAGCAGTGAAGAGAATGTGTCTCTCCCAGTACTGCGCCAAGTGGTTCTGCGCCTCATCAGCCGCTGTCTGACAGGGGAAGCGAACCCTAGTCTGTACCTGGAGATGTACATCACTCGGCCAGACTTCTGGCCTGAGGACGTGGGGGAGGCGGAGCGGCTGGAGTTCGCGCACTTGCTGGAGACTGTGCCGCTGGCCTGCAGTCTGCAGCTGTATGATGGACTGGCGGAGGCTGTGAAGAGACTGGTGCAGGCGGGCAGACTAGGTTGGGAGTAGGCACATTGGCGTCTACATATATAGAAAAAGTAGCTAAGAAATTCATCTTTCCCTGGAAATCCAGTCCTAATGCCCCCAGAATTCTCACCTTGTCCCCTCTCTCCAACGGTCCAACCCCATAGCCTTTTCCCTCTTCTTTCAATGGCTATAAAATGTCCCTCCACGTCACCCTACCCACTGGTGAGCGCCGCTCCATCAAGGCCGACTTCGACATCCCCACCTCCCACCTCCTTTCCACCCTGCACAAACACGACCTAGTGCCTTCCCAGTGCCAACTCCGCTCGAATTGCACCATTCTGGACCTGAACCAGCCACTCCGGACTCAGGGGGTAGTGCCTGGCAGCAGTGTGGAGGTGCAAGTGGAGGGCAATGTGGAGCTTGCCTGTGTGGATGTGGCGAGAAGGTGCAAGTCGCAGGAGGACTGGAGGGCGTTCTTCACGGATCTCACACAGAGACTGATCCCTGACAACTCCTCATTCACCCCTGAGTATATTCGCTTGGTGCTATCAGGCCAAAAGGAGACTTTACGCCTATTGGATACCAGAGAGTACCGCTTTCCGGCCTGGATGTATGGGGAAAAGGAACTGGAGGCGGAGAAATTGGCGAAGTATTGTCTGCAGTCCAGGACTTTGAAGGCCTTTGTGCTGCGGGACTGCAGGGACCAGGGCTTTCTCATCAAACTTATCGCGAGTTTGGACTACGGCTGCTTGCAGAGCATCAGAGAACTCATAGACAGGAGAAAAAAGGCCAAATTCGAGGAAAAACCTGCTCTGAAATCGCCATTAAAGCCGAAAAAGCGGGTAAAACGGGTAATTTCTCATCCAAAAAGCACTCCTACTAAGCATTTCCGTGCTTCTCCCAGTCCTTCTTTGAGCGACAGCTCCACTCTCGAAATCATCGTGGAAACCGCCTCCTCCCGACCTATGCCACAGCCTTACATCCCTATACTAACCCGAGAAGACACTGGTACGCTGGTCGTAGAGCGGAAGTACGTGGGAAATACGGCTGCTAGCCCTATAGACTTGGACTAGACTTAAGTAGCTATCGGTTTTCTCAGACTTTGGCCTGCTATTAGTTAGTATTGCCTATGACTCGCCACAGGAAATGCGCTGCAAGGACTGCCAACACGATGGGCAATAGAGGCAAATAGTGCAGCGAGTGCAGAGCTATTAGCGGCTTTTTCCGCTGAACTTGAGGCTTTTGCAGTCCCAATTGTCCAAAAACACGCATCAAGTCCTCGCTTTTATATGAAAGACTGGGCAGCCAGTCCTTTTTATATCTGCGAGTCCAGGTATCATTGGGAATTCCCTGCATTTTCCACAGACCCTCCCAAAACCCTGGCTTTGCCTTCCTCTTCGCCCACTGATGTGAGTCCATCACAGTGAAATTATAGCTAAACAGCTGCACTCGTATGTAGTCCGGAGGCTCCTTGGGGAAGGGGTTTCCTGCGAATAGCGACAAAGTGCTGGGACTGTTGTAGTACAGTTTGTGAATAAGGGAGAAGAACCAGGGCGAATTGGGCTCTGCGAGGGCTGCGAACCACATTTGCCAGTCGAGTCGAGGCTGATGAGGGATGTTTACAGGGCAACTGCGGTCCAAAGCCTGAGGCTTATAGGGGAAAGTGTAGTCTTGCCAAGTTAAGCCGTCCTTAGACCCTTGGATAATGAGTTCTGGCCGGCCGCCCACTCCTGTCATCCTGCGGAAAAGTCCATAGGAGTGAATGGACCGCAAAGGACTCAAAGCAGTATATAGTTTTGGGTATTGGCTGACTAGGGGCAAGGGAAGAACTTCCAACTTTATCTCAATGCCGTGGGTAAAAGGGACGTAGCTGGCTGCGAATAAGGCGGTTCCCGCTCCAAAGAGGCAAATAACCAGTGCACATCTGAGGAGATAACGTAGCACAGGGACACATTTAGGAGAAATCTGTTGGACGGACTGGACCAGGTGTCTACTGCACATGTAGAGAGTATAGACAGGAGGAATGCACAGGCCGTAGGCTAGTGGTTTGCTGCGTAGCTACGTAATGCTTACGATGGAACGGAGATCAGACGCTGTAAAGGGCAGTTTCCCTGCTAGGATTTGGTCCAATGGCAGGTATTTAGTCCAAATATACCCAATAATACCTACACAAAGCACAGTCGAAAGGATCATTTTCCCTCGAATTAGCCTTATTTCCCAGGTCGTTTTTTCTTCTTTTGCCTGCTCTACATAGTAGTCCTTCACTCCCAGTGCCACTCTAAGCCATTTCAAGCCTCGATACCGTCTAAAATCCTCATCATCACACGCACTTAGGACCAGTCCAATGGTCAATATGTTAAAGAAGTTGTAGTTTCCAGAGACCAATATAAGTGCCTGCATAGCTATATTGACTAGTACAGCCAGTAATCTTGGCATTCTGAGAGGACTGTAGAAAAGCCAGGAACAGTATATCATTGCGAAGTAGGTGAAAGCCACGCCTAGGTGCAGGAAATAAGCTGGAAGTTGGTGAAAGTACCAACTGAGAGGGTTGGGCAGACACTGTGTTTCGAAGTGGTAGTAGAGGGCACTCAAATGCCACCAGGTAGGACAGCCGGCCTGCAACTTCACCACTCCACTACTGAACAACAGTCTGAAACTCAACCACCGCACCTGCTCTCTGCCCAGGATATTCGCTGTGGATAGGTCCTCTGCACCCTGCAACAGCGGAATAGGTGCGTATATCACCGCTATTAGCCCTACTTCCAGCAGCAAAATGTCCCACTGAAACGACAAAAACTCCTGCCCCACTGTAAACACGCTCAAATAGCTCGCCCAAAGGATGAGAAAAGTGAGCGAATTGCAGCATCTTTCACTCACAAAGGCAGCCAAAGCCGCAAAACAGCCAAAAAGACACAGCAAATACAGTGCAGTGTCCACGTCACCTACAAAGTCCAGCAGTGGGCGGATCATATCAGCGATTTCCTTGCTGTATATCAGAATGGTAGGGGTCTGCAGCAAGCTTTTGTCTTGAGTGCCGAGGAAAGTCTGTCTAAGACTCACTTCTACAGGCAAAATGCCGTCTCTCCCCCACAACCCCGCAATCTGCACGTAGTTAGAGGCGAAGGCAGAGAGATAGCACAGCGCCACTATCCTCAGTACCACTCCCCGCTGCATAGCACAGGCTCCAGCCTCCATTTCCAACTACCAGCTTGCGAAGACACATTGAGGAATAAGAGGGAAATGCCTGCATAGTAAACAATAATGGGCTTATGTGCAAGTAAAAAGCGGGTTGCGGCTGCTGAAGCGCTGATAGTCCTGGCAGTTCGGACCAAAGTGCCGCGCTTAGAACCCGTCACTCACAGTTCTCTCGCCAAATCTCGGCTCTCTCACCTCCCCAACCCCTCCAATGAAGTCGCTACAGCGCTTTCGTCGCCTGTGGTAGAAGTCCTCACGTAGATTTAGCCCCTCCTAACCTAGAACACAACTTGATTCGGTCCCAGCTAGGTTTTAGGGGCTGGAAAAGGGAGTGTGGAAGTGCTAAATACGTGCACTGACAGGAGTAAAAAGAACAGTTTCAGTCCCAGGACCAGAGGGAGTGGGTAGCTGAGGGGAAGCAGACCCGGGGTCAAGACAACAGGGCGACCATGATAGGGCTGGACAGCGGAACTGACTGTGGTGCTTGAGACGCAGGCCTGGGAAGCTGGCGGTGCTTAACTAGCAAGAAAGATCGAGGCTAAGGTGTGGTTTCGGCCTAAGAGTGGGAGAAAGAAGTCCCATTTTACCTACTTGTTTTCTCGCTGGAATTTGCCGAAATGCCGGTTATCTTGCCAAGCCCACATATCAGTCCTAAGCCTGCGATTTCCCCACTTCGCCTGCATATTATGTCTAACTTCTAACTCCTTTCTAATCTCTGCATTATTTCCCTCGTCTTTTCCTCCATCCCCTGCTGCCGCCTATACAAATCCTCCAGACGGCTTATCGTCCCCTCCAAACTGCGCTGCAAAAGAGCATCTCTACGCTCGAATTCCTTCATAGTGAGGTCCACTTGCGGCTGCAACTTGGTATTTTCACTAAAAGACATCATACTGTCTTCACACATAGAAGGGATATTGGGCAGATGTATCGGTAATTTCATGTGGCTTTTCCTAGTGACAGTACAGGGCTCGATAGTAGCAGGGGCGGAGAAGAGGGCACCAGACGGGACAGGCAGAGTGGCAGGACCTGACAAATGCTGACTAGAAGACATGGTACTGGAGGGGTCCTCGAACTGCATATCAGTAGTGGCTCTATGTCTGCGTATAGTGGGCCTTACAGGAGTCGCAGGGGTGAGCGACCCAGACCTGCTGCGGAACCGCCGGTCAATAAGGTTGATTGTGGCGTATTGCTGCTTTATCATAGTCCAGGACACTTGTCCGTAGGCGAGGGTGGACTGGGTGGCTCTCTTGGAGATGCGGCGGAGGGTGCTGCTGTTGAGGGTCATGTGGGCGAAGCGCATAGCGTCGTAGTTGCGCTTGTCGCGGTTTTGGGCGTATGCGATTATCTCTTCGGCCACTGCGGGGAACTCTTCCATCACTTCTCTCAATTGGTCCTTCGCCAGCACCAAACACTCTGCTTTGAGAGCAATGACTTGGCAGGTCTGCGCCCTCAAGCAGCGCTTCAACACCTCGATTTCCCCGAAATACGACCCTTTCATATAAGTTTTGAAGCCAACTCCGTACTGGTCTTTGAGGATGACCTCTCCTTTCAGCAGGAAAAAGGTCTCACTCGCATAGTCCCCCACTCTATACACCAAGTCTCCAATGGTATAAGCCACTGACTTCAGTCTGGGCACTACGAAGGAGATGAAGCCTGGGTCTTTGTTGTGGAAAAAGCCGAGTTCAGCTACTAACGCCTTATGAATGTTGGCAGAGACCTGAGTTCGCAGATGAGTCGGCAGCTCTGACAGCAGTTTATCCTTAGAGTACCAAGAGTTGATATTGGCTTCGTAGTTGTGCTTGACCTGGCTGATCACACTGTCCCGCAGGTCTTTCGGAAGACTGGTTTCCGATGAGAAGTCCTTGATGGCAGAGAGCGTGGCTTTGTACTCTAAATCCCGTTGATTCATACTCACAAGCACGCTGGATATGTTACTAATTGTATATGAGTAAAATGCGATTCCGAAGCCCATGACAATGATCGCGTATATCCTTTCAATGGAGTTCGCAGCCGTAATATCCCCAAAGCCCACAGTAGTAATAACCGTAAATACCCAGTAAATGCTCACTAGGTAGAGAGTCCCTACAGAGTCCCCCTGGCGCTGGGCGCGCACTACCCAGGTGTTGGGCTCGAAGTCGTACAGCCAGGCTAGGAAGTACCAAAAGCACCCGGCCACATGGACGATAATAATGACCATGAAGGAAAAGCGCAGCAGTCGAAGTACTCCTCCATGCAGATTGACCCCCCTCATCACCGACTCCATGACGTCCGAGCCCGCAATTCCCTGCAGCATTTTGACGATTCTGATGACTCTCACGAGGCGGTACAGTCTGGGCAGCCGCAGCAAGCGCAGGAGTCCATTGTAGTTCTTCGAATCACTGAAATCTAAGAACTGGAAGGGAAAACACGCAATTAAGTCAAAGATAAACCAGCCTGTCAGGTACTTTTTCGTGATTTTCCTATGAGAAGTCTCCAATAAGCCGTATTTATTCTCGTATGCGACGAAAAAGGTAAGTAGAATATCCGTGAGGAACCAGACTTCGATGAAGTAGTCAGTTCCTGACATTTCCACCTCTTCGTTGTTGAAGCAGACCTGGTAAGGGATGTAGAAGGCGGAGAACAGGAGGATGAGAGCAGTGCCGCAGGCCCAGAACTTGAGGAGAGGGCTGTCTGGGAGCAGGACGAGATAGCTGGAGGCCACTAGGACTTCTTCATCGTCTTGGGGAGTCGTTAGGTCAGTTTTGGCGGTCACTCCATACTTCCTGATCTCCTTCAGCAGCAGCATCCAAGCACCTATCACCTTCGCAAGCGTTCTGACCTTTTTCCAATTGAGCATCACCGATGTGAGCGGGGCAGTGGTGAAAGTCGGGACAAAGCGGAATCGAGGGTGGGCGTAAGGCTCCAAGTCTCTGTCTGAGGTGATATCTGTTTGAAGGGAAAAACGGCGCCTTTGTCGGTAGGAGGCAAATGCGTCCTTTTGGTCCATTTCTTAGGTGTATGAGGGAAACTGTCCTGGATTTGCCTGTGCAATGGTTATAGTTATGAGGAATTGAGGGAAGAAATCGGAGGAATTTGCTTGACGGGCGGAATCGGACAGGCTTTTCAGGTCGTTTCGTGTGTTAAAGTGGGTTCAAGCAGACAAATTAATAGAACTAAGATACTGCTTTTGACAGATAAATTGGTCCTTTGTGGTGGTCTATCGTATTTTAATATATAAAAAAAACAGCCACAAACTCGCAAAGATGCAAGAAAGTGAAGAAAAATATATTGAACTAGAGTCTGTTTGTATCGTTAATTTGCACCTTCAATCGACGATTAATGCTACGGAAATCCTTTGAAGCAGTTTGGAATTGCTAGGGGAAAGCTACGAAAATCCCACAAAAGAGTAATTTCAATGCTTCCCACATTATAGTAAAATCGCATATTTGTACGATATGTCAGCACTGCATACAGCCCTTCCAATATCTCCTCAACTCAGTGCAAACTAAGGGAATGTAGATCCCTATGTTACAGTAATCAATGGCAGCCCTGGTCCTTTTCATCCTGCCTATTGTCCTAGCCCAGGACTCAGTCCAGGTGGACATCCCTTCCACCCACTCCGGCATCCAGCCAGCAGGCGGCCCAGTCCTATATCACTTCACAACCCCGGCTTTTCCCTACTTCGGGGATATACTAGTGTGGGCTACCTGTCTGGATCGGCCCCTGCCTCGGCTCTACCTTTCAGCTGAGTCTGTAGTGGGGGAACGGACTTGGGAGGGGAGAGAGTGGGGAAAGGAGACTGCGGGGGCATTGGTGGGAAGGACGTATAGAGCTGTGGTGACTTGTGAGGAACTCTGCACTTACAGTATCTCCTTTAGGTACCCAGAGGGGGGCAATCCTCTCAACTATACCGCTAAAGACGAGTTCCTGGACTCCATTTCACCCACTACAGTCCCAATTCAGCTGTATTCAGACGAACCGCAGCAAGGATTTCCACACAAGAACTCCTCCTATTGCTATCGATTTGACGTGCAGTTCCCTCCTTCCTACTCCCCTACGATTTCCCTCTCCCTGTCTACCGAGGGCAACTTCACCCTTTGCGTCAGTCTGGATATACTCCGAACCTCGCTCGATCCGGACCAATATCAACGGTGCTTATTCGATATAAACAGCTCTGCTAGCCTTCAAATAGTCCCAAAAGACCCTTATTATCAGACCAATTCTTCCTATATGGTTTTGGTCCAAAGCAGCGATTTCAGCAGTGACAGTACTTCGCCCTTTACAATATCTCTCGAATTTTCAAGCCAATGTGTACATTTACAGGACAATGTTCCCTATTTCGATGAAGTCTCAAAGGACCTGTCCAATTGCTACGCTTTCCCTATGGATTTGTACACTTCGGAAGTGCTAATTGAGCTGATTCCTCTTACAGGCACTCCAAATCTATCGATTATCCTCAGTAACTATGAAATAAGACCCACTGAAAGCCAATTTCAGCTCAGTTCAGTCTCTTATACCTATAAATTCCGACTTAAACGGACGGAAATCACTCATTTCTGTCGTCAATGGGCGCATAGCCCCAGCCAGGCCAATTGCAGTGTCTATATGTCTGTGTCTGCCCTGCAAAGGGCTGCCTACAGCCTTACAGTCTCAGAGCAAAAGACCAAACCAGTGGATTTACCCCTAAAAACCTCCCTTTCAGGTGCTTTATTAGCCTCCAATTACGCCTATTATGGGTCTGTTGTAGGGACAGAGACTGGTATAGCCCTGAGTGTGCACTCTCAAGTAGGCCAACTCAGTCTATTAGTCAGTTTAAGCGCTCATTTTGGAGAATTTGAGGCTTTTCCTACGATAGAAGACAGTGACTATGAGTCGTGGAGCGGGTTTTCTGGGGCTTTTTTGGCAATTAGTCCTGAAGATATGGGAAAAAGCTGCAAAAGTGCCTTTTGCACAGTAATTTCCGCTGTATATTGCCTCTCCAAGGACTGTAAATACACTATCACTGCAGAAAAAGACCTCGTTTTACCCATTATACAGGACTATCCAGTGGCTGGGAGTGTGTTTCCAGCAAATTACGCCTTTTATCACTTCTCTAATACTCAAATTGCAGCGAATTTCGTCATTTCTTTGACTATATCATGCGATTCAGACCTGAATTTATACGTAAGTCGAGGGGAAAACTCTCGACCGACAGTAGAAAATGCGATTTGGAGGGCTTCTGCACACAGCAACTCCCTCCATTTAGCGATAAACAGCACAGACCCAGCACTACCCCAGCCAAGTGGCCTATTTGGAGAGTATATTGTTGCTATTGGAGGCGGGAGAGAGGCGGAAATGCGGTTTAGACTGGCTGTAGGAGCGGCTGTGAGGGAAGTTAGGGAGGTGGAGAGGGGCTGGCCTGTAGATGTGAGTCTGGAAGCAGGGGAAATCAGCTATTTCACCTATGTAAACGAGGAAATCGGTGACTTTACAGTGTTTCTCAGGCCTGTGGGACTAGTTACGCTAGGAGTGACTGCCTGTCCCAGCCACTCTTGCAGTTTCCCCGCTGCAGTCGACTCCCAGTGGTACTTCCCTGGCCTTTCCCAGCCCTTACACCAGTCCCTGTCCTCCCTACGCCCCCACTGTGTCTTCCTTCTCAGTCTGCAAGGCTGTTCCCTGGCTTCACTCAGTATCACAGTGCCTGCCGACCCTCAGATTTTGCAGAGCGGAGTGCCGGTTTCGACCCAAATTCGAGCCTTGGAGTGGCAGCATTACCGCTTTTCCCTGGATTCGCTGTCGGATATGGAGGTGAATCTAGTGGTTTCCCAGGGTAGTCTGAACCTAGTAGTCAGTGCAGGGGCCTCCCTAGGTGCGCCCTACTGGATCGCCTCCCGAGTCAGCAAATTCACACATGTGAGGATTAATAGGACTGACAAGGACTATAAGGCGGGGAAATACAGTATTGGACTAGAGGCCAATAGAGACAGTTCCTATGTACTGGCTGTCCATAGCAAGGACAGCTATATACGTCTACTAGACAACTGGGTAGAGACATACAGTGTAGCGGAGGACTCGGTGGCCTTTCAATACAGCCTACAGCAAACAGGGCAGGTCGTGAAATGTCGTTTAGTGACCTTTACGCCCTTCTTTATCCCTCATGTCTCTGTGCACTGGTCTGAGAGTGGTTCAATGTATTCAGCATATGACCGGAAGGACTATAGTCAATTGAACAACTCCCTGACTTTCCTACTGCCAGTCTATACGCAGTCCTATGGAGACTTTATTATCACTGTGTCTGGGATGAAGCATGAGGCTGGACTGGGCGTTGATATCTTCCAACTAGTCTGTTCCGGCCTGACCAATGCCACTATTCTGATAGAGGACGCGGGGGAATATGGGGAGCTTTCCCCTGCTTTGCCCAAACAGCGCTTTCAGGTGTACACCTCTGAGCCTGGATTGCTTGCTATTACGGCTGTCCCCTGCACTGGAGACATTTCCCTCTCAGTCACTAGTCAATCTAACGAGGACATTGGAGCTGTGCAGGTAGCAGCTGGACAAATCCAGGCAGAAGTGCGTACTGCTGCAGGACTTTACTACATCACTGTGGGCACAGCTGCAGACCACTACGAGGGAAGCTACCAGCTGTTCACCAGTTTCTACCCTCAGTTCTCACTCAGACCAAGGCACATAGTGGCTGGAAACAACGGGGAAATCGTATGGCGAAGCACTGGGCCTGGCACTGTGTACTTAGCCTGGAAGCCGCCTAAGTACTCCGACGGCAGTCCAGTCAGCTCTGCTGTCGCTTACCAGGTCTATATCGCTCGATCTCCCCAGGAAATGGACACTGTGTGCAGGGTTGCAAAGGCACAGGACCAGGCCTACGCCTGGCCTCTCCTCCCCCACTACATAGCTGAGACTTCAGCTGAAGTAGGCTTAGTCCCTCAAAGCACAGAGGCAGCTTTGGTGATTAACGTGATTGCTCACGTCAAATCCAACCTGCAAGTAGTCTCTATCCCCTACACGCCTACAGAACTCCTCAGTCACCCACGAAGGACCCACGCATTCCGGGCTCTGATTTGGCTGTTAGCGGTAATTCTCGGGACTGCTCTGCTGGGCCTGGGCGCACTTTGGTGGAAGTCCAGGACAGCTCAGTCCTCTCTGCCCAGACTGGAGGAGGCCTTGCAGCTGCACTCCGTGGAACTCTCTATCGAATAGCACTATTAGGCTAGAGATGGCGGCTTTTCTGCTTCTCCTACTGACAGTCTCAGCCCTCCAGCCCACTCCCTCTCTTCTCAGGCCTTACCACCCTGAGATGGTCACTATTGCTGCCAATTCCTCGGTTTCCTATCAGTACCCAGGCTCTAGGTCAGCGATTTCCTTCCAAATTACGTCCTTTGCTGGGCAGTCCACACTACAAGTCACGCCCAAGGACTCCTTACAGCAGTCTACTTGCGAGAAAGCAGCCACTGGCCGGACTCTGCTGGATTACTCAGTGAGATGTAGGGAAATAGAAGCAAATGAGACTTATAGTGTCACTGTGAGGGCGGAAGAAGGAGCGGTGGTGTCTATATTGGCTTATGAGTGGGTGGATAGGGGAAAGGGCAGGGTTTGGCTGTATGAAGGCCAGCCGCAACTCGGCTCTGTCTATCAAAATCGCTCTGAAACTGGGTTTGTCGACTCTATTTTATACGAATTCCCTATAAATCAAGGAAAAAGCGTCCTTATCTCCCTGACTCCCTTGATTGGCAGTCTAATTATGTGCGTTTGGCCTACACTCGACCCAAATCGAGCTCACAAATCGTGCATATATGAAGGAAACGGAGTAGGTGCGGACCTGAAAATCCATTTAAACCCCGAAAAGGACCCTTTCCCCCTTTCAAACGAGACTTACACGATCCTAGTCCAAGGCAAAAGCTTCGCTCCAGACCTTTCCGCCTCTTTTATAGTCTCTTATAGTGTGGAAGAGTCTGAAATACGTGTGCAGGAGGGAGTGCCGCAGTACAGCGAAGTGCAGCAGGGCAGGTACCAGTACTACCAGTTCCCTGTCCCCGGCAAGTCCCAGCAAGTCACAGTTCAAGTCACAAAGTTGTGGGGAGAAACAGACCTTTACCTTGCAGTCAATAGGCCCAGGCCGAGTAGAAGCCTGTTCCACTGGAATTCCACTATGTACGGCTCTGATGGACTGAGGTTGGGGAGGGAGGAGATAGAGAAGTACTGTTTGGGGTCTAATTGTACCCTGTTTGTGGCGGTTTATGGCGTTTTGCGAGCTGCGTATAGTATTCGAGTAGCTGCGTATAGCGGAGTGGCGGACTTATTACGACTGGATTTGCCCTCTACTGGGTTCATTCAAAGAGACAAATCCGCTCACTTCTACACTATCGCCAGTACTACTAGTCCCCTAGTAGTCCACTTGCAGGCCCTAGAAGGCCATTCTCACCTCTATGTCAACATCCACGACTCGCAGGATAGTCTGAAATGGACTTTCCCTAGTAAGGAGCAGCATCACTACTTCTCGCAAGCCTCGTTTGCCAAGCAAGTCAGTCTGTCTGCCAGTGGAATGAAGCGGCTCTGTGTCAGTGGAACCTGTGTAGTGCATTCAACTGCCTATTGCGCGGGGCCTCTTTGCACCTACACCCTATCGGCAGTGCAGGACCAAGTCCTGCCTCTGCTAGAAGGACTACCAGCACTGGGCAGCGTCCTTTCCGGCTCTTTCGCCTACTACAAGTTCTTCAATCACCTGGAAAACGCTTCTCTGCGGATTACACTGACTCCACTAAGCGACGAAAACCCGGAAATATACGTAGATAGAGGCCTGACAGCCCGCCCCAGCCCTAACAACAACCTTTGGAAAGCCACTTCCTGGAGTCCCTCAGAGCTGCTCCTTCCTGCACAGCCCTTAGCCTTAGATGGCTCGAATATGCGAGGCTTTTTCCTCATTGGTGTGAGGGGCTTTTATAACACTTCTTTCAGTCTGGTGGTTACTACGCAGGCTACGCCTGTGATGCAGCTGATTGGCAGAGTGCCTGTGCGGGCGGACACTGATATAGGGCAAATGCGCTGTTTTGCCTATGTTAACACTAGAAACGAGGAGTTGGGGGTAACTTTGACGCCTTTGATGGGCAGAGGACTGGTGCAAGTCGCTACTTTCCCTATCGATTCGTCGAAATTGACCAAAAATTACCCTATTTTGTGGTCTTCTGCAGCTTCTAGCCATCCAAATCGACTGAAAATCGCTCCCACCGACCCCAATTTCTGCACAAATTGCATCTTCCTGATAACTATTTTATCAGAACTTGCGCGTTTTTCCTTTTCTCTGAGCATTTCAGCCGCTGACGAAGCTTTATTGCTGCAAAGCGGCATCCCTGTGGTAGGAACTGTGGCCTCAGCAGCCTGGCAGCACTACCTCTTCCTGACCTATGTGGACTCAGACCTGGAAATCAGCGTGGTGAACTACGCAGGAAGCACAGAGCTATACGCAGGCTATGACCCATTCAACCCGCTTTGGCACCAAAGTCCCAGCAGTGAAATCGCCCACCTTTCCATATCCAAATCAGACCCCCGCTCCACACTTGGCGAGCACTGGGTAGGGGTGTATGGCAGCAAAGACTCTGTGTATGCCATTTCAGTGCAGGCGAAGCAGGGGTGTGCGACACTGGCGGAGGGCTGGCCACAGGCCTACAGTCTGCAGAGCCGAGTTAGGCTGCAGTACTATGTGGACAAGGGACAGACTGCAATGTGTCAGTTGAAAAGCGAAAAGCCGGACTACTGGCCGGAGGTATATACACAATTCGCTGATTTCGCTATAGACTCGGTGCAGCCGGACCCAAGACCTGACCACTTCCAGCTCTATTTCACCCAGAAGCACTACGACCCTGTCTATGCAGCGCTCACTTTCAGCCTGCCAGTTCCTAATGTGTCCGGAGAATATGTATTTAGTGTCTATAGCGAGTCGCCATTACCTGCAGCTGCCTTTGAACTGACCTGCTACCAGCCTAGTACTCCTGTCACTTTGCTGGTTGGAAGGAGTGAGTATGGACTGCTATCTCAATTTCACTCGAAACAGCGCTTTCAGATATATGCATCTGAGCCGGGACTGCTGCAAGTAACAGTCTTCACAAGCAGTGAGACTATCCATATAGGCATATCAGCCAATTCCACAGGTGGAGAAAGCGACCTTGCAGACTTGGTCCTTTCTAGAACTGCAGATGGAGACTTCCAGGCGGAAATAATGAATGCAGTGGGAGCCTTTTACGTGGTTCTCAGCTGGAAAGGCACAGAGGCTAGCTATGAAGTTCTCTATGACTTCCACCCCCAAGGCACTCGCAGACCTAAGCAGCTGCTTGCAGGGAAGGAAGGACTGATTCTATGGCAAAACGCCACTGCAGACAGGGTTCAACTGAATTGGTCGGCTGCGACTTATGAGGACGGCAGTCCTGTAGACACAGTGATATACTACCAAGTCTATGTAACTAACAGCAGTGCCAATATGAACACACTCTGTGCACTGCGGAAAGCGGTTGGCCAGGGATTAGTGTGGACCCCAAGTGCTCAGTATACCACTGAAACTACAGCTCTAATCCAGCCCCTGGCTCACCAAACTCAAATCGTCACTGTGGTAAGTGTCATTCCCATAGGCTCTCGAACCGTAAGACTGCTCTACTCCCCCGCTACCATTCGAGAACTGCCAGAGCAAAGCAGTCTAGAAGTCTTTTGGCTGATAGTGGCTGTGGCACTACTGGCGGTAGTGCTGCTTGGACTGATGGTGCTATGGTGGAGGTACAGACAGTCTCAGAGAAAGGCAGTGTTCAGCAGGGAAGTGGACACTGCTTATAGTCAGCTGCGAGACAGTCCTTTCAAGCAGTCTTTGGAGTTGGCTTAAGTAGCTAATTACGCGAATTATAGAATCGAGGAGGGCTAACACCTGCAGATACAGAGATACACTTTCAGACTGTTAGAAATGGAAGGTCAACTGTAAACTAATTGAAATAGAGCTTTTAGGACGGAAATATGCGCTATTCGGTAGGATTTGGTGGAGATTTCCTCTTTTAGCTGCAAGCATAGCTTAAGCCATATCTATAGCGCTTTCTTTGGGTAGGGCAGATGCAAAAGCCTCGCTAGCTGCTTCCTCTGCCCTTCACTGTCCTCGGCAGCCGCCTCCGTCAGAAAATGCGAGCAAGGACTGATAATTTCGCGAGCAAGCCTGCCTACAACTCACGATTTGGACGCCATGGACAGGCGCATAGACACATCTCTCTGCCTTCTCAGAGACAACAGCCTTTCCACCTCTTCCCTGTCCTTGGCCGGCCTAGGCTTGGAAGGACTGAGGAGAGGGATTTCGTCACTGAGCTGCAGGCGAGAGGAAGCCCAAGGGGCGACGTAGGCCCTGCGCAGGCCTTTGACTTCAGGGTTCCTGTAGGCTACAGAGGGCAGTTTATCGTAGATGCTGAGGGGACTGCTGGGCATAGAGTCCACTGTGTGGAGGAAGAGGGAGGAGTCTTGGGGTTCACGGAGGAGCAGTTGAGGGGCCATTAAGGCCGCTACTCGGCCTTCTGCTATACTTCGCTCTATTGACCTGCCTAGCGAATACACAGCATTGGAGCGGTTCTCTAGCTGCAACTTTTCCTTCCACAGTCTGTGTTCAGCCCCTGCCCTGCGCACAGGCGCCTCTCTGGCCTGCGAGAACTTCATATAATGGCTATACTGCACTACTCTCTAGGCCAGTTTGGCCAAATTTGCTTCCAAGAAGGTGAGTGCGTCGTTCAGTCCCATTCCAGTGATAGCGCTGCCGGGCTTGATGGAAAAAGGCTGGTGAATGGTCTTTTTGTCCAGACTGAGCAGTCTCTTCACGTCCTCTTTCTTCAAAGCCTCCGGCAAGTCTTGCTTGTTAGCCACAAAGACCACCGGCTTCCTGGCTAGCAGCGGGTGTCTGAGGAAGTCCTCAATGTTGGTCTTCGCCAGACTTAGTCGGACTTTATCAGCTGAGTCAATCACGTATATGACTCCGTCGCATTCCCCTGCGAAGAAGTCCCACATGGAGCGGTATCTCGTCCCGCCCGCGCAGTCGTACAGCAGTACTTTGCGCCCGGACGGGGACATCATTTGCTCGATGGCGAAGCCGTAGGTGGGGAGGATCTCTATGCAGCCGTCTACCTGGGTGGGAAGTACGGGTACAGGCTTGGCGTGGGCCAGTAGAGTGGACTTCCCGGAGTTGTCGAGACCTACGAGGAGAATTGAAATCATATTATGGAAGGACTGGGACTGAGGGGATTTCGACCTGCGTGTAGTGAATAGCTCGCAGACATGGGATTTCAGTACAGAGGGGCTTAGATAGAAGTAAGGAAAACAGTGAAAATCCGCCTTCCCAGCTGCTATTTAGCCCAGTCTCAGAAAACTTGTATGAGCAAGTCTCAACTATTTCGCCTATTCTAGCCCAGTCCATCCCTCTCCCTAACACTCCCACAGCCCATATTACCTCCCCATAGCCACATAATAATCGCATGCAGGAGGCCAAGCCCGAGTCTCCCCTCCTGCAGCTGACCGTCACCGACCCTCTCGGCCTGTCCCACTCCGTCACAGTCTCCTCCAACGACCTGGTAGCAGAGGTAAAAGCGGCTTTTCTGGAATTCGCCCCGACTTCCTACTTCACAGAGTGCACTTTTGAGCTGGCTGGCCAGCCGCTGGACATGTACCAGACCCTGCTGGAGCTGCAAGTACCCACTGGAGCTACGCTCAATATGAAAGTGGACTTGTATAGTGAGAGGGGAGTCAGACTGCATGTGGAAAGGCTGAAGGCAGTGTTGAAGTTTCCGCCTCCCTGTGTGTCCTACATGATAGATGTAGAAGGACAGCCGGAGGAGCAGTTGCAGCCGCCCAGTGACCCAGTCATTCCGCCCTTCTCAGGGGAGGAGTTCCTGCCAGACCCCTCGAAACTCCCGAGTCCGCCTTCGCTTCTACACCCTTACAAGCTCGAAGAAGAGGTCTGGACCTCTGTGAAATGCCTCAACTACCTGATCTACTCCCCAGCTCCTCCGAAAGGCCGCAGAGTCTTACTAGGCGACGTCAGCTACCTCGAAGCCCAAGTCCTCGAAGGAAACGTCCTCTACATCACCGCTCATACTGGCGGCTTCTACATCAATAACAGCAAATTCGACTCTTCCGGCCTATTTGAGTTCCTCCCAGAGCCTTGCGAAATTCCCTGCCACAGCCTCACCTTAGTAGGTCTCCTGGAGCAAGCCAGTCCTATGTTCAAATCCCACTTCCACCAGCTGCTCCACATTTCCACGGAGTGGGAGTCTCTCAGACACGTCAAGAGCATCGCGGAAGTACAGACCTGGGTGCACGAAGAACAGCAAAGTGAGTGGGAAGCGAAGGTGGACTCCGCTATGGACTGGAACGAGGCCTTGCAGCAGTGCAAAGCATTGCCCGCCACAGGCTTCCTGCAGCGCATTCAGAGAGATAAGCAACTGGCGCAGGTATATAGTGAGTTCTTGGAAGCTGCTATAGCAGGCGCGAAGGGCGTTATTATGGGTTCTTTCCTGCCTTTGAACCCTAACGACCCGAAATCACTGCAAGTGTATGTGAACAGCCACATCTTCTTCAGCTACACCGAGGACAAAGAGTACCAGCAAGAGACCGGCGGAGAGGCCTGCGCCACCCACATCTCCACCAGCCACGACATCCGCGCCATCAACATCCTCAACTCCATGGCTATTGAAGGTCTGCACACCATCGCTACCGCTACAGTGGACTACCGAGGCCACAGAGTCCTGTGTCAGTCCATTTTGCCGGGGATATTGAGTCAAACGCCTGAGACGAGCACGAAGTATGGCAGCTTGGACGATGGACTGACGTATGCCAGTGACCCGGACTTCCATAAGTTGGTGTGCACAGTGGCGGAAAGACTGCATTTGAGCAGTAGTGTGCTGCTGGATAAGGAAGGAGCGAGACACACGCTGGCTGCGGGGTATGACTTGAAGGGCATGGTTGGGTCTGATAAGCGGAAATACCTGCTTGAAAACGCTAGAATAACTCCCAGAGACGCAAACAAGGAAGGAAGCGAGTTCTCCCTGTGCCTTCTCCGTCCAGAACTCGTGGAGCACTTCCAGCAGGTCTACCGCCGCAGCCAAATCGACCTCAAAATCGAACAACTGCGTGAAGAAAAGAAGCAAGCCTCCCCCGAAGACGCTGAAAAGGCGAAACTCACAGTCGAGGAAATCAAGGAAGTCATCGCCTCCGTCCCTCCCTTCCTTTTCAATCCAAACGTATTCACAAGTGCTAACTTCGCTGATTCCGTCTCTGAAGAAGAAACCAAAGTCCGCGACTTGTCCTCCTTTCTGACATCAGTGCAGATTCCCATGACTGCGAAAGTGTTGTGCTCTGAACAGAACTGGTGGCCGAGACTAGGCACTAGTTTGGTAGATGTACTGCATCAGTTCGGAGTCAATGCCAGGTACTTAGGCGCGGTAGCGAAGGCAATTACCAGTCCGGAGTTCCAGTTTGTGAAGTGGCAGTGTGAGGTGACGGCGGTGGCGAGGGCTGCGAAACATGTGCTGAATAGGTATTTGAGGGAAAGTCCGGATCACTTGCTGGCGGCGGTGATTACTCACTTGCTCAACTGTGTTTTCAACCTGCCGAAGAGGAATGAGGCGAGGGAGGAGGGGAAAGAAGGGAAAAAGAAGAGGAAGAAGAAGGCGAAAAAGGTGGTTTCGAGTGTACCGAAGCATCCGCTGCTTTCACTTAGAAGAGAGGAAGTTTGGAGCGAAGTCGTCTCTTTCGCTGACAGTCACTTCGACCTGCAAGTCCCTTCGAAGCTAGACGACTGGGAAGCAGTGAAACTGCCCAGTTTCCGTACCTTCCTATTGCGAGAAATCTGTCTCCAAACAGGCCTGCAGCTGGCCCCCTCCTCTCTAGTGGACAAATTCACCACCGAGTCGATAAGTGGACTGACGTATCGAGTGAAGGCGCCCGAAGTGAAAAGTGTGGAAAGCAAGTGGCTGTATGACGCTGCACTGCGAGCTGTCGGAGAGAAGAACTACCAAATGGCCATGGAGCTGTTGCTGCAGAGTGCAGGCGTGCAGGAGAGCATTTCCGGACCAGTGCACAGAGACATCGCCAACTGCTACCAGCACATCAGTGGAATACACATGGCGGAAGGAGACTTGCAGCATGCGATAATGTTCCAGCACAGAGCTCTCGTGTTGTCTGAACGAGCACTGGGTTTGGACCATCCCTTAGTAGCACAGGAGTATGTGACCTTTGCGCAGCTGTACCAAGCAGCAGGACGCACAGACCGCGCCTGTCGCCACTTGATTCGCGCCTGCGAGTTATTCGCTATCAACGGCTGCGAGCACTGCATCGACGCTATCAACTGCCTTTCCTCACTCGCAATGTTGTACGCAGACAACGCCCGGCACGACCTTGCAGTGGTGGTGATGACCCGCATGTTGGAGTTGTTCACAAGCATGTTGGGGGAAAACCACATGCGAGTGGCGGACTGCTGTGAAGTGATGGCCTTCCAGTACAAGTGTCTGGGCGACTATGACAAGGCTGTAGCCTGCCAAGTCAGGGCTTTGCAGGTCTTCCAAAGACTGCTGCCCGCGGATGACCCCCGCATCAGAACCGCTCAAACGCTGCTGGAGGCCTTTTCTAAGCATAGCGCTGACCTGCAGGACGACGCCCGCAAAGAGTCCGGAACTAGCAAATCCGGCAAAACTGACCGCAGCGCTATGCTCCGTCAGCGCCTCCACCTCCGCAAAATGCAGTCCAAAATGAACCTTCCCAGAGGCCGTCTGCTTGCCTCGCCGCAGTTCTTGCAAGACTTGAGCACGCAGTTCACCCAGGAACAGATAGAGGAGGAGAAAACGAGACTACTTATAGAGGAGATCAAACAAAAGAATGCGCGTAGGTAGGTTACTATCAGCTAGCAAAGCCTTCGTCGGCGCAGTTTGCCTTTGGCTGCCTTGGGACTGCGGATGAACTCGGAGATGTAGTCTTCATAGAAAGTGGAAAGGTGGAAAGTCTCCGCATTGACAGGCCGAATGTCGGCAACCGAGCTCAATTTCTTCATGTAGTCAATAAGGTTGAGCAGCTCGTGGTCGGATTGGTCGTTTCTCCAGGAGATTATAGGGACGCCGTTATCGAGTTGGTAGGCGAAGCTGTAGGCAGCGTTGTCGACTATAATGGTGTGAGCCAGAGACCTGCCTTCCAACACTCTCAAGTCTTTGATGTATACACCCTGTATACAGATGCAATTGTCGCGGTAGAGACGATGATGAATAAGTTCCCTCCCAGGGTCCAAGTAGTCCAGCACTACATCCGCATAGCACTGATGAGACGCAGTGAACACCATCACTTCAAACTCCTTGTTCGCCTCTCTCAGGCATTCCTGCACAAACGGCCTCACATTCACCCCCGCCTATGTGCACATTACCTTCAGCACCTCCCCTGTTGGGAACCGGATAGGCAGAACCACGTCTGCGAAGCGTGATTTGTCCTCCTCCACACAGTGCACCAGGGTTTCATCTAAGTCAAATACGAGAGTTTTCTTGTTTTCGTAGCCTTTTCTCCGAGGAAGTACCACTTTTTTGCTTATTAGTTGCCGGTCGTCTGCGTGAGGCAAGGTTTTCACGAACTTGATCGCAAGAAAGGTCTGGTACAGGTGCTCCCTGTACACCTCATCACAGCGGGAAGCCACCGCAGGCACATTTTCACTAGGCACCGGCTTGACTTGAGTGACCAAAGAGGCCAACTTCTCAGAACCTTTGGCCAAAGGAGACAAAAACTGTCTCGGAGTCCTGGACTTGGGCGTAGCCTGCACCGACACAGCGCAATTCGAAGCAGTGGCCGGGCGAAAGGCGGGAAACTCACTCGGACTAGCCGGTATCGACGCAGCCCTTTGGCACAAAATCGGCCTAGGGCCCGCATATTGCGTCCTCAGCCTTTGCTTGGGAGAGTGAGAAATGACCACTGCAGAGTCGAGTTCCGTCTGTGGCCCTGTTTTGGTCAAGTCAGGGGAGGAAGAGGTGAGCATGGACTTCGCATTGATGTGAGGGTGGGGACGGAGACTCGGAGGCTTCAGCTTAGGCGTGTCACTGAGAGAGGTGGACTTAGCAGTGGCTTTTATGTGGTTTTTGGGGGATGGGGACTTGAAAGTAGAGGGACTGGGGGATTCGGGAGGCCTTTTACTGGCTGAGAGAGGAGCTAGGTCGCTGCTGTCTTCTCGCAAAGGCACTGGGCGCGGGAGTGACTTGGCAAGGGTGGAGAGGGAGGAAAAGTACTTGGGAGTCTTGTAGGTGGTGGACAGGTTTCTGCTTGCCATAGTTTAGTACGTGAAAATAGTGCAGTAAGTCTATGTCCTCCCTAACAGGCACTACAAGAACTGGGCTAGTGTAGGACTCAGTGGCTCTCTAATGCCATTTAAAGGAAGGGAGATATGGGAGAAATCACAGATTCGCTCTCCGGCATTAGGGGAAGTTGCTAGCATAGGAAGTGGGAAATCGGATAAATCGCTTTAAAGCTAGTAGTAAGTAGCAGAGGCAAGTCCGGACCTATATATTAAAGCGGAATTCGATAATCGCTTTACTCAGTCAACTAATCGCTTCAATTTCTCAGTCTGGCTGAGGGGTTTTGAGCCTCTATAGCCTTGCTGTCTCTATTAGTCTGTCCAGATGCACGCCCTCTAGTCCCATTATGTTGCATTGATGCACTGATGCATCGGTCTTGCTGTGTGCCTTTACTCAAATGGCGACTTCGTCTCATTGGACGTGTATTACTCCGGCTATTTGGCTATCAGTTCACTCTATCGTGCCGAAAAAGAAGAAATTCGCTATTATAAGAGCCTAAATACCAGCGAATTCAAGCGATCGCTGACTCATTAGAGACGCTATAGCTGTCCCGTTTAGGGAACGCCAAAGAAAAGCCTAAAGCCAAGAAATGACAAAAGAGCCTAGAAGGAGTGCATACAGACAGGAGAATTCCAACATGAACGAAGTCCAAGACTGTGACTGAGGGTGCAAAGGCCTCAGTTCGATGCTAGTCCTGAGTAAATTTTGGCTGTTTGTCTCTCTTTGTGACTTCCTCTGTTTTCCCTATGTTTTTCGAGGCAATGCACTCCTTGCTTCCCAGGAAAACCCGGCAGACTAAGCCGAACTAGTCCTACTTAAACTGGTTTGCGAGGATTGGCGGAAGTGGGAGTTTACCTCCTGCCGGGGCTGAGGTCAGAACCTCCACCGTGGCTTCTTCCTCACTGTTGCTCGCCTCCAGAGCGTCTGCATCTTCGGCTAGTTCCTGGGCATGCGTGCGCTTATGGAGTGAGAGTTGACTCGCCTGTCGGAAGCTGCTTTGACAGTAGGGGCAGACGAAGGGCCGGGCCCCGGAGTGGAGGTTTTCATGCTCTCTCAGACTTTGCTGACTAGCAAAGGAGCCTTGACACACCGAGCACTTGAATTTCTTCTTTTTGAGATGAGTGATGTCGATGTGTCTTTTCAGGTTGAAACGAGTGTTGTAGACCTTACCACAGTTGGGGGCGCTACAGCAGTACTGCACTACTGACCGAGACGCAGAGCTCTCCATCTTTGCTATTACGATTTAACCCTCGTAACTGCTGTGCTCTTCCATTTTAGTCCGTACAGCTCTTCCTGTCTCCTCAATTCGCTTTTCGTATATGAAAGAAGCCTGGGAACTCTATAAAAGAGGGAAATTGCTTTTATTTTGGAGTTATCATCATTAATATGCATCGGTAAACTTAAATACTGAAATGTCGATTGTTAAACTGGCACTAAGCTTCTGAATTCATAGGAATTATTTGCAATTTGCGCCTATATACAGCAATTCCCTGTGTTTATAAGCATAACGGCCCTAAGTCCAATAGAAACCGCGAATAATGAGAAATGACTCAGGAAAAACTCATTTCTTCGAATATTTCAGCGAATTTCATGCGCTTATTCTTCTAAGAAAAGGTCAAGAAAGCCGTGTTTTGAAGGGGAAATCTGCCTATTTTAGCAACTGCTCCTTGGGGCGATAAGAAAATAGAAGAAATGTTAAACTCAAATCAGAGCTAAAATCGCAAATACGTCAATATTTTACTATCCTTTCCCACAATTAATGGCGAAATTGCTCGTTCCCTACACCAAAATCCAAGAAAGTAGTACTCGAGTATATATCGCGAACTTATTCAAACGAAATCAGTCAATTTGGCTAATTTCCATACAACGGAAAGAAAGATTGTACTGGTATTTCCGCCTATCTAGCACTATAACACATGCTTTCATTGCTGTTTCGGCATAGTCTCCAGTCTGCACTGACTGTAACCAGCAGTCGAGGGTCTGCCTAGCTAGAAGTTAATGGTCTTGGTATAGGTGGCTAAGGCCGCTTCCTTGATAGCCTCGGAGAAGCCAGGGTGGGCATGCACAGTCCTCGCCAAGTCTTCAGCACAAGCACCGTACTCAATCCCCAGCACTCCCTCCATTATGATTTCCCCAGCATCCGGCCCCACAATGTGCAGGCCCAGCAGTCTATTGGTTTCCTTATGCGCCAGCATCTTCACCATTCCGTCCGTCTCCTATGTGGCAAATACAGCGTTGGCTTTCGCACGAGAGTTGGCGAGGAAAGGAAAAGTCCCCTTTGTGTAGGGAATTTGCAGTGCCTTGAGTTCTTCTTCAGTCTTGCCCACTCCTGCGAGTTCTGGGTGAGTGTAGACGACTGAGGGAATTGCGTCGTAGTTGACGTGGCCACCTTTCTTGGCGATCAGCTCTGCGGCATAAATGCCCTCGTCTTCAGCTTTATGAGCAAGCATGGGGCCTTTGATGCAGTCTCCAATTGCGTAGATATGCGGGTGCTTGGCGGTCTGGAGGTGGTCGTTGACCTCTACTCTGCCGGCCTTGTCAAGGGCTACTCCCAGGCTTTCCAGACCTAAGCCCTGGGTATAGGCTCTGCGCCCCACAGCCACCAGCACATAGTCAGTTTCGATAGTAGAGGGTACGTCCTTAGAGTCTGCTGACGCCTTCTCAATGCTGAGACTGACTCCCGAGGCAGAAGTCCTGCCTCCCACTACCTTGGCGCCCAAGTGGAACTGCAGGCCTTGCTTGGCCAGCAGCTTTTGCAGCATATTGGCCATTTCCAGGTCCGCCCCAGGCAGGATTCTGGGCAAGAACTCGACCACCTTGACCTCAGTCCCCAGTCTCGCCCACACCGACCCCAGTTCCAAGCCAATCACTCCCCCTCCAATCACCACCATTCTTCTGGGTATCTCCGTGAGCGCCATTGCCCCGGTCGAGGACAGCACTCTGCTTTCATCTATCTTCAGTATGCCACCAGGCAGCTGCGAACTTTCCGACCCAGTAGCAATGATGAAATGACTGGCTGTCACTGTCTTGCCGCCTGCAATAGTCAGTGTATGAGCGTCCTGGAAGGCTGCGGCGCCCTTCACCCAGGTCACTGAGTTCTTGCGAAACAGACCTTCCACGCCCTTGGTCAGGCCCTTCACGGCCTTTTCCTTGGCTGCCATCATTTGGGTGAGGTCGGGACGCACCTTGTCCACGATCACTCCGTGGGCGGCGAAGTGGTGCTGAGCGTCGTAGAGCTTGTGAGTGCTGTTGAGCAGGGCTTTGGCAGGAATGCACCCCACATTCAGACAAGTGCCTCCCAGTGTTTCCCTCTTCTCCACACAGGCTGTCTTCAGTCCCAGCTGCGCAGCCTTAATCGCAGCCACGTAGCCGCCAGGCCCAGCCCCAATCACTGCCAGGTCGAAATCGTGGGTGGCGAAGCGCCGAGCCAGTCTCAAAGCCTGCATTATTGCCTAAACCTATTGAATCTTCACAGGGGCTCTGCGGCCTCTGCGGTCCTGAGTCTCCTCAGTGATGCAGCTTAAAGGCGTTTCCGAGCCAGAAACAAATCGCTCTGAAGTTGGCTTCTTAGAGGGCACGACAGACATCCCCGCAGCCAGTCGATCCGCTCTTTCCAGCTGAGCAGGGTCAATGCTCCTCATCGAGGCGCTTTCCAGGCGAGGGTCAGAAGCGCCACTCGCATTGGAAAGCCTGGAATTCGCACTGGCAGGTCTGAGCAGGTCCCTGCGTATTTCCAGCAGCTGGGCTGAGGACTTCTCTGCGTGGGTCTGGCGAGTGCGGCTGCTGTCACGACTGTGCAGCTTGGCACTCACTTGCGGGAGTTTTTGCTGGAAGTGCTCAGCCAGGCTTTTATCTGCAGTTAGACCGATTCCCAAGGCTACAGGCTTGCGTAAAGCCCGGGCCTCAGCTACTACTGAGTGCACAGGTGGAGGACCCAACCTTCTATCCATCTCCGCTAGAGCCTCTAGAAAGGCTGATGTGGACTGGGGACCTGTGGGTTCGGTCTGCACGGCTTCAGGACTGGCTTGAGTAAACTGAGTAGAGGTCGCTTTTTTGGACTGCACAATAGGGTCTATTCGAGGCGCTTCCATGCTTTGGGATGCAGGCTGGGGCGGGTAGTACATGGAAGTCATTGGTGAGTACATAGGGAAAGGCATGGGGTAGGGCTGAGGGACTGGGAATAAAATCGGCTGAGTGACGTAGCGAGTATGGGCGCGAGGGGAAGGCCGCTTTTTCGGCTTGGGAAAAGACAAAGGCGCCTGCGCCTTTTGTCGTTTTTTCTTCGATCTTTCTTCCTCCTCTTCATGCAAAGGACTTAATTCGCCTTCTGAAGGCTGTTGTTTCCGCTTGGCTTTGCTCTTTTTCCTCGACCTATGTCTCGGCGGGTCTTCCTCACGAGCCCGATTGGAAGCCACCGAGCTAGTCCTCGACCCAGACCTCGAGGTCAAATTGGACCTATAGTGTTCCTCTTCCACCAGCTGATACGGCCCTAGCATCGAATGGCCTGCTTCCTGCTCCCCTTCCGATGCGGATATATAGCAGCTTTCATCATCGATGGACGGCGGCTCTGATATGCGTTCCCAGTCCTCTTCCTCAGCACGGTACAGGACCTCTTCTTCGCTTTCACTGAGCGGTTCAGGACTTAGTCGCTTGGAGATCTTGTGAGATTGGTAGGAAGGCCGCATGTCAGAGTCGTTCACTGTGCTGTTTACTTTGCCCCACTTGATAGTCCCCCTGTGGATGCGGTCGGGGGTGGTTGGGACTTTGGTGGGGTACTGGAACTGCTTGAACATAGGCGGGTCTCCGGTTTTAGTCCTCAAGTGAGGGTATCCCCTGCCTAAATCCGCCTTCGTACTGGTAGGCAAGACAGTCGGAAGGTGGACTTTCGGAGAGCTCCAGCGCAAGGACTCAGTGGACCGATTCCGAGAATGAGCCAGACTATGCTGCCATCTATCAGGGGAATCAGACCTGTCTCTGTACTTCGGAGGGTCGTAGTAACGTCGGGACTGGACATAGGGCAAATGGTCGAAGGACCGGCTGTGGGTCTGGCGGCCTGCCCGAGGTCTGGAGAAGCGGGAAGCGTGGTGGATGCTGCGGGAAAAGTGCCGACCGCCAGGATGCATAGAGGGCGACACGCGGCCATATGCCCCGGAGTACATTTCTAACCCACTGTACTGCTCCTTGTGTGGCTTTCCCTATATCCGCTGTTCCTAGTGGCCTTTCCCAGTCTGGAGACAAGTGTAGGGCGGTTTGGTCTGTATGGTAGGATTTGAACCCTACACCTCAGCCACTGAGTCCCCAACGGGTCTCAACAGTTGGCAGTCTCCCATAGTCTAGTAGCTTTAAACACGTGAATAGACGCTCTAGCCGCCACACCGCTGCAGCCAGGCCTCAGCTCGCCTATTGCCAGCCATAAAAATAGGATGGGCTTGACGAAGGTTTGTCTTCTGCTCTTGCTGAGCGTGGCTCTAGCGAGCCAGCACATCGGCCTGTACGACCTCCTGCTCGACCCAGGCCGCATCTCCTCCTGGCGCTCAAAGTGGCTGTCCTCCAAGCTAGAGCTGTCCAAAACCAACCAAGGCGCTGCCAATGTGGCGGCCAGCTTCTTCATCAGTCCTTCCAACAGCATCACTGCAGGCGTCTTTGAAGTCACCTTCCCGGCTGGCTTTGACGTGCGGGGAGTCGTGGGAGGCACTGTGGTGGGACAGACGGTGCAAGTGCCTGCGACTTTCTCAGCGGGACAGGACAGTCTGATAGTCATTCAAGGCTTTTCCAACCCGGTGGTGGCGGGACCGTATGGGCCGTTTGCTCTGAGGACTCGGATGAGTGCGACAGGTCAGCTGGTGGATGTGAATTTAAACTTCGGGAATTGCTACATATCCACAGCGGAAAGCCCTCTAACCGTGTCTCCAGTGACCTACTTGCCAGGCAGCAGCAACGTCATCAATAAGGCCAACAATGGCCTTTCCTTCAAGTTCGTCATTAACAAGTCATTATGGACTCACGATCTTTTCCGAATAACAGTACCCACTCAATTCTCCCTGTCCAGTCCAGTCTGCCTCGCAGCAGATATTTCCGGCCGAGTGAACAACTTCAACGGAACCGACCCCGCCAGTCCCCACAGTCTGAACTGCGTAGCCAGTGCGAAGGGCAGCACCCAGCAAGTACTCTGGGTCTATGGTCTCGCCACTGACATTGACACTGTGTTGTCGCAGGATAATCGCTATGTGGAGTTGAGGGTCACGGGCTTCACGAACCCTGATCGGGACTACCCGGATTCTGCGTATGTGTGGAAGGTCGAAACGATCAGATTCAATACGAAAAATGTGCTGGAGGCCGGAATTGCAAATGGACCGAATACCGCTCCTGATACATTCACGACTTATAGCTGGACACCTACCTGGGGCCGCCCAGTGTCTTCCATCCTAGCAGGCCAGACAATGTTCATGGACTTCTCCTTCACACTAGTGAACCCCATCCCCAGCGGCAGCTACGCCACCGTAGTGACCAACGTGGGTTCAGCCTCCTGGGGCGCTAGCAATTCCTGCTATGTGGTAAGTTACTTGGCTACGGATATCACATGCAAACAGACAGCCGGCGGGACGGTTATATCGGGCTTGGGGCAACAACCTGCTGGTACGAAGGTTGTAGTCCGCACACTCACAGTCTTCACGAGTAAGTCCAATGTCGCGCAAATTGTGGCTTTGTTCACTCGCAGTGCGGAAACCTGGGCTATCGATACTGCTAGTAACATTGGGACTATCACTTTTCCATCAAGAAATGCAGCGAATGCGTTTACATTGAATGTACTTCTGCAGGAAAAGACCCAAGTCTCGGCTCGCAAGGCTGGTGGGACCGGCGCAGATACTCAATATATAAAGTTCCAACTTGCAGGCATAGGCTCGCTGGTCAGAGCCGGAAACACGGCAATCACTATCTCCTGCCCTATATTCAATGCAGCCGACGACTTGCAGTTCGGCATTCCAATGACTAGCGACAAGTTGCAAATTCAGTACAACGCCGTCGTCCCTACACCCGATTTCACCGTCGGCACGAAAGACTTTCTGAAAGTGGCGAATAAGGACAACACCGCTGATGGGTCAGTGCCTGTGTTGACAGCTGGTAGTGTGAAGGTAAGCAGCAGTACACTGACATATACCGCCGGCACGCTAGCATTCACCGCCGGGACTAACCACGTAGTGAGTGACTTCACTGTGGGCATATCCGTGTCGAGCTTGACAGGACTGAAGCAGGTCGTGAACTCTGGGGCGATCATCCTCCCTAGAGTCGCTACGAACCCGTCCACAGTCTATGAGTGTTCCGCTACTCTCATCGACTCCTCGATCAAAGACACTATTGCGCCTGCCTACGCTGTAGGGCAGTTCATTATCGATATGCAGGATTTCGACTCGGCCTCGAATGGATTCACCTACTTCTGTGCTCGTGGTACACTGGGCGGCGCACCTGTCAAAGTCACGTTTCTACCAAGTGTGGTGGACATCTACCCCACGACCAGTACTCAAAGTTACTATGTGGAAATCGAACTTCCTACAGATACTTATATGACCTATGTGCCGGGAACTACGACTTTCCACCTTTCGGGATTGGTGGAAGGGGAGGCCTACCCTATGGATTCGAATCTGTCGACTAGTCCGACAATGACTGTAACCACTGTAGATGGAAATAACTCCTTTTTCCATAGAGTCACAGGTCTGGGGAATGTGTCGCCTGCCAGCAGTCCTGTGGAGATATACTTCCCTGTGGGAATTGCCCGGTCGACCCAGCCTACACTCAATATCCGCAGCTATTACCAGCGAATTGCGGACCCTCGCTTCAAGCATTACACCCACAGAACCACAATATCGGGTGCTTATACTATCAAGACTGGAGATAATGGTGATGGAGTGGCTTATGACTTTGCGTCTATTTCAGAAGGGAACAACCAGGTGGACGGCAACACTATGGGCACCACTCGCCTCAGCTTTACAATGAGACTAGGCCAGGAAATCACAGGAGATGCGTACTTCTATGTCGTCTTCCCCAGAGGCTACAGCTTTTCCTCCCTTCGCAACGTCCTCTCCAGCGTGCCCTCCGCCAGTACGAGTTTCTCCGTCGTCAAATACTTCTCCGCAACTAACCTGCGCTTCGCCTTCCCCGGAGTGCTGGTAAAGGCCACTACCAAGGGAGCACGGATTTCCTCCACACAGACAACTTCCATTTCTTTTGTGGGAGTCAATGTGCCGCTAGGCGTGCAGACTTCGGATATATTCTTTGTGCATGGAAACACTGCGAATGCACCTCATTTGAGCTGCGCTTATTCATATACTGGCACTTTGGTGTCAGTCCCTGGAGCAATTACGTCTCTTTCGGTCTCGCCCAATATCATCCCAGGCAGAGGACCCAACGGAGTGGATATCACGCATACGATAATATTCACTCTGCCGCATGGGATTGATAAGGGAGGGAGCATTGTGATATTGCTGAATTCAGCGTGGAGTTCCACCGCAGCTTCCGAGTGCTCAGTAAAGGGAGTAAACGACGCTAGTGTGACTAGTCCCGTAGTGTGCACCTTCACAGGGAATGTCTTCGTCATATCCAACTTCGCGGATTTCAGCACTGGCACGCAGACTACAGTCACAGCCACACTGCAACACCTACTGCCCCCGGTGCAAAACACTATGGAAAACAGTCCTTTCCAGCTCTTAGCCTCACTCACTTCCTACGTCTCTGCTTCTCTAGGCGGCACTGCTATCGATGACTATACGCCAGGGTTTGCCTCTATAGTGACTGTGAACCCTTCCCTGCTGCCTGGCCTCCCTGGCTATAACCTCATTTCAGTGCAGCCGCCGAATGCAGGCACTATCGACAACGACCTCTATTTGGAACTGTCCTTCCCCTACGACCTGCCCGCCTGGACTACCCTCAGCGTCAGTGTGCCCTATCCAGCCCTCAACCCAGCCGCAGACATCAAGGACAGATGCTACTTAGCGCCTCTGAAGTACCGCACCTGTGGACTGGTGTCTGGAGCCTTTGTAGTGGTGCTGCAGGATAGGTATACAGCAAGGACGACGTTGGAGTTGTTCATAGACCATGCTGTGAATGTCCCTGCGGAAGTGCGTCCTCCGGTAGCGGGGATGCACTATGTCTTCCGGACTCTTGTGACTTGGTTCGGTGCGTCTATCATTGACGACGGAATCGGCTCGTTCAGAGCCAGTCAAGAGCTGATTCCTGCGAAGAAAATGACGACGAGCCTCACAACCGGCCTGACCCCGCTCACTTTCTTCCCTCGAACTGCCTTGGAAACCGCCACCTACAGCCTCAGCTTCCAAAACTCGGTCCCCATTGCGACCGATGACGAACTTCATGTGATTTGGCCTGATGAATTCGACCCCTACTTAGGTAACGCTGAGCGGAGCTATAAAAGTGAGTCCGGGGCTTACTATCTGCCCTGCTTCTCCCCAGAAATGGGCACCATTTACTGCAGAGTCGACCACTGGATCATGGTGATCAAAGGAACATCCGTCGTGCCTCAGTCCACAGCAGTCACAATCCAGATTTCAGGAGTAGTGAACCCAGGCCCGACGCCTAGTGGGAACTTCAAGCTGCTGCATGTGGACAAAAGCGGGGGACTGCTGGAGTACAGTGGAGCGTTCGGCAGTGTGACTCCCTCTGCATTCGCTAAGAGCTTGGAGGTACGGAGTATCACTGTGTCGGATCGAGGCCTGGGCGAGACTGCGGATTACGAGTTTCAGTTCTATACGGAGGATATTGTCACTCGTGCGACACAGTTGTGGGTGACGTTCCCATCTGAGTACAGTTTGGCACTAGTGGACCAGAAGCCAGGCTACAGCTGCAGTACCTTTAAGGTGGATGAGTCAGTGGGATCTGCGAGGACTGCAGAGACTTGGAATCCGAGCATTGCCTGCTTCGCGAGTGACAATACGGTTTACATGCCTGCGCCGTCCTCGCAAACTGTCTTCACCACTACGGACGCAGTGACCGTGCAACTCCAAGGCGTAAAGAACCCGCAGTGGGCGCAGGCCAGACAGCCAAACCAGGCGGAATGGGACTACGACGACTACGACCGAAGTATATGGACTGTGTGGTCTTGGTGGACCAACCAGTTCAAAGTTGCACTGTATCAGAGCAGTTCTGCGGCTCAGACGTTTTCATCGAAGACTTATGGAATGCTGAATGCGGCTTATTTGGGCTTTTTACAGGCGAAAAGGACTATATCGGTTAATGGCTACAACCCTCAAAACAAATCCAACCGGATCACCGTCTACCCCGGCACCCAAAGCGCCGATATATCAATATCCACCGCCAACTCCACAGTTCCAGTCGAGTCTCGCTACCTAGTGTTCACTCCCAACACCAACACTCACACTCCTGACCGAGGCCTACTCGCCTATTCCTCCTACAGGGATAACTGGGTCTTGCTGCAGGATGAGACTTCTATCAACTTCCGAGTGGCTGCGGACAAGGCCATCCCGCAGGGCATTTACTACATATCCTGGGGTGTGGAGGAGGGCGTGCAGACCAAGACGCAGGGGAAACAGTACTCTTTGCCTGCAATTACACTAGTGGAAGTCCCTGCGAAGGTAAAAGGCCGCTACACCTTCCAAATTGCAGATATACCACCTATTGCTATAGGCGCGAGCAGTATTCCTATCCGAGTTTCCATTTCCAACCCACCTCACACTGCAGTTTCAGTCAATATTCGCCTGCAAAACGCCCCTGCAACTCTGTCTGTTTCCCCAGCAATCCTGACCTTTAAGCCCGACATCAACAGTCTTTACTTCTACATCCATGTCAATAAGGACCATGACGAGCTGCGAGACCCGGCCGCCCAGGTGCTATTTTCCCTATCTGGAGTGAATGCAGAGGTGTATGCGATTCAATCCAGTCTAACAGTTGCAATTGAGCGGAGATATGTGGAAATCCCAGGGTCTATTGCCAGGCTGGAAGTAATTGATGTGACTAGAACGTCCTTCGCTATGCGAATTGCTACGGACCAGTTGGGAGTTCTGTACTATCAGGTAGCACCGAAGGGGACTCCTATCCCCACATTCGAGGAAATCAAGGCGAATTTGCCTACTTTCGTATACACCAGTGCAGACCACGCCAGTAACTTGACCAGTAACGCTGAGAAAAGACAGGCTGCAATGGCGGAATTGACCCCGCCTGAGGGCTTTTCCTGGAGTCAGTACCAGCACTATCAGTATCACGTGCACATGCTTGACTTCTCCCAAGTTGGGGCTATTGCGATGTTTGAGACGGATGTAGTGGAGCCCATTCGAATTGCAGGCCTTTGGGCGCAGTCTGTCTATCAACTAGTGGCCTACTTAGATACTTTGAACCCGACTTTGAGTGAAAGTGAGGCTATAGTGGAGTACGTCACAACTGCGGATATAGCGAACATTCAGCCTGTCAGTATCACGCTAAATGGCCTTGTGAACGCTTCACTGGCAGACAGTATTGGCCCAGTACTAGCAAAGTATGTGGGAGTTAACCCTGGCAGAGTGCCCTTCACCAGCTATTCTCTGCAGAACATCACAGAGATCAATTCGACTCAAGTAGATGCAACAGTATTCGAATTCACAGTGCTCCCTAGCAGAAGTGCAAATCTGCCTGTTCCCTCCACACTAGCAGCCCTTTCCCCTACTCTTTCCAACGACTTTACTACAGAACTGAAGACTAGTTACTCCATAACTGTGCGAAGTATAGTACTTGAGGATGTTCCGGATAGGGTCGAGCCGACTTGGATCGCTCCTCCTTCTCTCCTGTCCTCTAATAGTCAAGGTACTCCAGAAGCAGTTATTCAGTTCCAATCCACTAATGGGAATTCCGCCTGCTGTATAGCGTTGGAAGCCACAGACCAGACTTTGCAGTCTGAACAAGTCTGGGAAGGCTACTCCTCCACATGGATGTCCACTATCTCAGGCTGTTCCGAGCCTGCGATCGGCCTTAACACCGTGACTGTCCCATACCTCTCCTACGACACTACCTATTACATCCATTGTGTCGCTGGAGACCAGTACCTCCTTTGGCCTACACTAATGACCTACTCCGAAACCGTCCCGGTGCCTTTTGTGACAGTCCACACTGGGAACTCGACAGTAGTAGTGGAGGACTTGACCGGGGCCGAAGGACTGAAGTTCGCAGCAGTACTCAGCCTTTTCCTAGTCTAGGCAGCCATTAAACCATTGCGGTAGTCCCTGTGTCCCTTCTTTCCTCCACATCAAATCCTTCCCCATAATGAACACAAACCTGCGAAGGACTCCAGGTCCAGTCCAGATGCAGGAAATCAGGCTGGAAAGCTGCAGGACGCCTTTCCCGCCGCAGCCCACAGTGAAGATACGGAGACTGTGGGAAGTCTGGCCTGGCAACAACCGCTTCTGTCTGGATGGCCGGATTATGGTGGGGCCGAAGGGAGACAGGTGGTACTTGGCGTCTACGTGGGTGCTGTTCCTGGCGGTCACTGTGTGTTACTTTGTGAATGTGGTGCCGTACCTGTGGATCGAACTGACTCCTGCACTGCCTCTATTAACCACAGGGTTGTTATTCAACTGTCTGGTCTTTATGACCCTCACTACTACTGTCGACCCTGGCATCATCCCTCGGCGCTGTGTCTTCGAACTCACCCACAGTCTCCCCGCCTGCTTCACAGAAACAGCCCAACCCACTACTCTGCCAGTCAGGCTCTGCTCCACTTGCCACATAGTCCGGCCTGAGCGGTCGCACCACTGTCCTGCGTGCAACAACTGTGTGGAGGTGTTCGACCACCACTGTCCCTTCCTCAACAACTGCATAGGCAGGCGGAACTACGCCTATTTCCTGCTGCTTATTGCAAATGGAGTGCTGTATGGTCTTTCGATGGTCGCGGGTCTAGTGCTATTCCAGCTCTACGACAACCAAAGGGACAAAACCGACCACACAGTGATGGAGAACACTGCTACAGTGATAGCTGTGACCGTGACGCTCAGTGTAGTGATAGTGGCTCTCACCTTGCTCATAACGGTTCTGTGTCTTTTCCACGTCACCCTGTGCTACTCGGGCGAAACCACAAAAGAACACATTCGCGGGCTGAAAGCCACTCGAAGACGCTGCTGGAGGCCTTCGTTGACCTGGTTCGATAGACGGGAAATTCTGACTGAAGCCCAAGTCTTGCAGGCGGCACTGTGGAAATAACTTAGGTAGCCTTCGCTTGCGCTGCTTTCAACTGGGCCACTTCTCTGCGCAGACGCACTAGCTCTTCACGATGAGTTTCGGAACGAGGAAGGTTGGACTTCTGTCTCAGCCAGGCCAGCAGGAAGGGACCCGGGTTGCTGGGGCGGAATTGCAGCAACTCCGCCGTCATCTCCTGCAGCAGCGTGCCCACTTTCTTCTTGAGATACAGCTGGTCTGTGTCCCTACTCGCCATGTGCTTATTACATCAAGCCTGATAAGGACCTGTGGAAGCCTGCCACCACTCGCTGACCTGCTTTGAGGAAGACGTCAGGCTTCCTTCCTATGCCTTGGCAGAGCAGTGTCTTTCGTAATTTGCTGTCTGCGAGGGCGAATCCCTGGTCGCGGAAGGAGATGGCGGCCCGACTGTCCTGCACAGCAGCGGCTTTGGTGAGGAGTTTCTCGCCCTTGATGTTGAGGGGGTAGGGGGAAAGAGAGTGTGGCAGGGAGTCTAGCTTCACAAGAGTCGCTTTGGGCGGTATTAAGTCCGCTTGCTTCTGCAAACTGCGAGGGAGGTGAGACTTCAACAGCTGCCGAGCCTCCTCACTCAGTCCCGCCAAGTCCCTGCGCTCCACCCGCTCAAAGTGCTTCAACATGTAGTTTAAACAGCCCGCCCTGAGCTTCACTGCATTACAGTCGAAGCTAAAGTCCAGCACACGACAAACATTCCCAATCGTGACTTGTCTCAGCACTGCGACTTCCGTCATTCTGACCAGGCAGTCAAGCATTAAAACGCCTGCATCTCGTAGGAGTAGGAAGCCGAGTTGCACGTCGATGCCGGAGTCAGAAAACAACGGAGTGAATTTATCGGAGTAAATCCAGTCCAGGACGAGGGTAAAGGCGGCAGCGCTGAGGCCTGGTAAGTACAAGGTGGAGACACTGTGTTCACGCATAGGTGTGTGCAGTAGCAGTTGGAAGTAGGGACAGCGGCAGGACAGTATAAACTTGTGAGTGCGGAACTGCTGGTTTTCCACTGCAATCGTCAAGTCGCTCAGTCCTTCCAAAGAACGGATTTTCATAATGTCACTGGAAAAGGTGGAATCCGGGGTCTCTGAGAGGTCTTCACATAGCTGCTTTAAACGGGGCAGTTGATACAGACTGGCTAAAGCCTTGAGTTCCTCTTTCACCAGCGGCCACCAACTTGCCTTCACACCATCTGAGTATAGAAAGTCGCAAAAAGCGTCTAGTGTCGCTGCTGTGATGGGAGACAAAAACACTCTCGCTTGGTATGCGTCTCTAACTACCTGGTCGTACAGCACTGGACAACGAGTAGCCAGCAAGCCTGCATGCACCCACCTGACCTCTCCACCCGCTACAAGCCCTACGTCTTTCCACTGCTCCGATGCAGCTGCTTTCGAGATGTCGTCATGAAGTGTAGAGAAGGCCGCGGACTCCAATATATGCAAATCGTTCGTGTCTCTAAAGCCGTTGTAGCCGCCGAATAAGTACAATTCCGAGCCTAGCCGAGTCATCGTATGGGCGTTACGGGCGTCTAGAGAGTGTTCAGTGAAAGGGTCAGGGAAGGACCAAGCCCGAGTTTCAGTATCAAAGGCAAGTAAGTCTCCCAGTATATGAGTACCGTTGTAGCCTGCATATATGAGTATAAAGCGAGAAATGACCACTGAACTATGGTAGCCGCGAGCCTTGGGAGTGCCCTGAGTCTCCACCAGTTCCCATGTGAGCGTGTCTTGGTCCAGTGCCAATCTGAACATGTCTCTGCTCCAACCCACTCCTGTGTACCCTCCGAATATAAACAAGTGGCCGTTCACCACACTCATGGAGTGGCCGCAGATAGCTGGGCCCGACCCAGCCACTAGCAGCTTTTCCCATATGCAGGAATTTGTGTGAAACCGGTGCAACTCATCGACTGCAGCCCCGTCCCAGCCTCCATATACATACAGCCAGTTGCTATATACGACCATAGCATGTCCTTCTTTCGCCCCTGGTAAGTCGCCCGAGACCTTCAGCCTTCTCCACATGGACGCCTGCAGGTCCAAACACAGCAAGTCACTCAGCCACGAAACTCCATTGTAGCCTCCAAACACAAACATGCGGTTTTCCAACAGCGCTGCAGAGTGGTACTGCCTTACTTCGGGTGTCACTCCCACAAGCCGTGGCTGTGTCCACACCAGCGACTCCGTGTTCAAAATGTGCACATCACTCAGCCACTTCGTCCCATCGAAGCCTGCAAACAGCACTAGGGAAGACCTCCACGCACACATGCTGTGTCCACAGCGGCCACTGGGAATGTGTAGGAAGGAAAGGCGACAGTCCAGGACTGAAGAGTGCTGCCAGGCCATTTCCTTTTATGTTACCGTGAATTTCGCCCTGTCTGCAGGTTGCCAATCACTACAACAGCAGGGTGGAAGAAGAGAAATGGGTGTTAGTCGTGAAAACGCATATGTGTCCTTCTGGCCTCTCCCTGCTGGTTGTAGTCTTCTCTGGGTCTTTTCCAGCCTCTGTCTTCTTCCTTTTCCAAATCCTCTACGTCTTCAGCAGTCAGTTGGGCTTGGAAAGGAGCGCTGGTCTGCTCTTCGCTCTGGGCGAAGAAAGGGTCTGCGGCTTCTGCTTCGACGTCTTCGGCCTTTTCCTCTGCGAGCACGTGCTCTCGGTGCTGGGCTTTGCGGGAAAGACTCTTTTGGATGTGCTTCCGCATCATTGCGCGGTACTTTAGAGTCAGGTCTGAGGACTCCGAGAAGAGAGACACGTACTTGTAGTTGATCGGGTAGTTCTTGACATAGGAAAGGTCTGCTTGGATTTGCTGCAGTTTCACCCCGGCTTCAGGGTCCTTTTCAGAGTCTCGCTGGGCTCTTTTGAGTTGTCTCTCCAGCTTCCTGCGCTCTGTCTAGTCCATACCGAAGAAGCGAATGGCCTTGTACTTCCCATACAAATTGGTTGTTTTGAGGACGAGTTTCCTCATTAGTTTCAACTCCTCCACCTTCGCCTCTTTCTGCAGCGCCACCTCCGGGTCCTCCGTCCTCGCCAAAGTCCTCGTCAAGTCCCTCATCCGCTTCCGCAGGGACTTCCTCTTCGACGCCTCCATCCCTGCAAATATGAAAGGTCCCTATGCACCAGCCTACTCAATAGGCGGCGGAGGCCGACTTAGTCTGAGTCTGGACCTGGTCCCTGGGCCTGCCTCGTACAATACTGATTCCGATACCAAGCGAAGTGCCCCGAGACCGGTTATTGGGAAATCGCAGAGATATGGGCATTCGACGAGCAGAACTGGACCTGGTCCCGGCCAGTATGACACTCCCAGCAGGATAGGGCAGGGCAGGAAGGCGTTGTTGTTCGCACGAAATCTGCCGGAAATGGACAGAAGCAGGTCTCCTGGGCCTGCGGACTACTCCCCGAGCGACCTAACCGCCAATTGCAGTTACTCAGTGGGCAGGTCCAAGCGACACCGGACTTTGAGCCAGCATGATGTGGGCCCAGGCCCTGGCAGCTACAACCCCAAGCCTATCAGCAAAGCCAGTCCTCGAGCCACGTAAGCCTTATTCAGCTTTGGCAGGTCAAAAAAGGATTTCTCACTAAGTCAGCCAGAAGCTCCGGGCCCCGGCAATTACGAGCCTACAGCAGTCGATAAGTCGCAAGCCTTTTCCTTCACCAAAACTTCGAAAGCCGGGCAAAGCTTCAATGACCCGCCTGGCCCAGGGACGTATAACTTGGAAACGAAGCCGAGTGCTACCGGAGTGTCGATAACTCCGAGAAGACCTTTAACTGCTGGAGTGCTTGTCAACCCGGGACCCGGCACTTATAACCAGGACAGGACTGATTTGAAACCTGCGTTTTCGATTGGAAGGTCGAGGAGGTTTTTTGAGGAGAAGGAGGCGACTGGGCCAGCGCCCGCGGACTACACGCCCACAGTAGTGCTGCGCCAAGCACCTTGCTTCTCTATTGGCAAAAGCGGTAGACGCCTTTCCGACCCGAGGGAACCGATCCCTGGACCTGCAAGCTACAAGCCATTTGTGACTTTTTTCTCTCCGAGGTACACTATAAGGAGCAGGGGAAAGCAACGGCCTATGACCTCGCAGCCCGGCCCAGGCAGCTACACCCCTCGGGCAGTGTCCAAACGAGCTCCAGTCACTATCATGGGTTCTTCCTCTCGAGACACTGAGTTGGACAGTCGAGTCCCTGCGCCTAATCAGTACAGCATCACTGTAGGGGCGGTGACTCCCCGGTACACCTTTACCAGGTCGAGACGCTTGGACGGCAGTGGAGAAAACAGGCCTGGGCCTGGACAGTATGACTTCAGGAACACGGTGGCAGCGCTGCCTTCGTATGCCCTAGCCTCTAAGGATTAGTCTACTGTCTTGCTGCAGACCGCTTGAAGGACTTCACTTGCTGCATTACTTCTTCCAGCTGATGGCGCCACTCTTCAGACTCCTCCTGCTTCTTATCGCGGATCAGAGTGATTTCGCCTTGTAGAAAAGCCTTGTAGCGAGTAGCGTATTCGAAGGCTGTGTCAGGACCACAGGTGATGCCGATGTCGTTAATATGCTGCAGGGTGTTCTGTGCTAGTTGCACACTCATTCTCTGCAAAGACATCAGATCTGGAACTGTAGACTTGGGAGGAGATGGAGGACGAGGTGGAAGTTCAAGCGGGGCAGAAAAGAGCGGATGGGAGAGCAGCTCCTGGGCCTCGGGACGCTGTCTGCGATCGTAGGTGAGACAGCGACTGATAAAGTCTCTGAATGCCATTGGGACCTGGGGATATCTGGACCAGTCGAATGGCTCGGATTGGAGTCTTTGCTGTCTGGTTCTGATGTCAGGTATGCCTATTGATTCCTTAGGGTGAAGAAAAAAGGGATTTTGGAAGGTAAATAGCTCTAAAGCCACCAAGCCTAAAGCCCACACATCCACTCTCTGGTCGTAGTTCTGTCTGTCTAGCCTCTCAGACGTGTAATCATCCAGTAGCAACTCAGGCGCCATGTACTTGGCAGTCCCTAGGTTAGGGGTCAAATTCACCCATCGGCCTTGGCTTTCTGCCAATTTTATATCTTCGACGTGTCTGGACATGCCGAAGTCGCACACTTTCAACACCGCTTCCTCTACATTCTCACTGGTTAAGAGGATGTTTTCCGACTTGATATCTCGATGGATTATGCTTTTGGAGTGTACATAGGCAATTGCACGGGTTAGTTGATGCACAAATTTGACGAGCAAAGGAGGCGGGAGTTCTTTTTGGGGTTTGATTATGGCTTCATGCAGACTGCCTCCTGCACAAAACTCCAGTAAAATGCGAGTTTCATTCAGCGTATCACTCTGCTGTTTAAACTCATGACAATAGTACTCGAGCAGATTTGGATGTTGGCTAAGAGCCTGCATTGTCTCGATTTCCCTGTCAACGTATAGCTGTATGTTCGGGTTATACATCAGTTCTTTAAGTGCCCCGACCCAGCCTGAGCCTTCATGCTTGACTTCCCACACTCTTCCATAAGTCCCTGCTCCTAAGCACTTTCCTCGGACTAAGACTTTATCTCTCAGAGCAGCAAAGATCTCTGAAGCCATATTGGGCGGAGGGACTGCGGGGGGAAAGAGAGGAAGTCGCAGGAGAGCGTTTGCATCTGGTCTCTGCTCAGGGGAGAAAGTGAGACAGGCGCTGATGAAGTCTTGGACAAGCTTCGGGGTTTGATGGCACAGTGACAAGTCGAGTGGTTTTCCGCTTAAAGCCTGCTGTCTCTGAATCAGCGTTTCTATGGAGATTTCAGCTTCTCCTGCGAGGATAAAGGGATTGCGGAGTTCGAATAGCTCATAGGCAATTACTCCTAACGCCCAAATGTCCCCGCTAGGTACAATCTGAGTCCACCTTTCTGGCGCATAGTACTTGGCACTTTCCACATCTCTAGCCAGTTTATCAGTCCATTCCGATATATTGGCAGCTCCAAACAGACTAATCTTCACTTCAGTTTGATCTACATTTTCACTTGTCAGCAGAATGCGCTTCGGCTTGAAGTGGCCATGCGCTAGGCCTCGCTCACTGAGGTAAGCCAGAGCAGTGGTAAGCTGGTGCAGGATTTTGATGAGAACCCTGGTCTGCATTGGCAGCTTTGGGAGGATGATTCGATCTTCTAAACTTCCTCCAGAGTAGTAGTTGTATAGGAGACGGATGTTTCGTTGCTCGGGAGAAGTAGGCTGGATTTCAGAGTAAACGGGTGTAACTCCCTGAGGAAACTCTCTCAACGCCGTGACTTTCTCCATTTCGGCTTCTACGTTGGGCAGCTGAGCAACAGGAAATTCGAGCCATTTGAAGACTCCTGTCCAGTTGGAACTGGGGTGGAAGGCCTTCCACACTCTTTGGTTTCTATCCAAGGTCTGCTGGTCGAACTTCAGCTCTTGCACCCAAGCCATTATGGCCAACGCTACTGGGGCGGCTCCGCATACACTTCGCCAATTTGCATTTCCCACCAATGCCCGGCCTTCCAGGTACCTATTGGCCATTCTGGCCTCTCTGTGTGTGTGCTCTGTATGGCGAGAATACTACAGATTGGCAATCGGCATTGCCTTCATCCTCGCCCTCGCCTACATTTCAGACAGAAGTTCAATTGTGGAAGGTCAGAAATAGGCAGAGTCGCTGATTGTTATCAAGGGTGTTGGAGTGCAACTGACGAAAACTGCGCGCAAAGGCACATCCACTCACCTGTTCCTCGACTCTACGCAGGTCAAAGACGTCATCATTAACGAAGTACTCCTAGTCAGGGAATGACGCCCTATAGCGTCTACTTCTACCTGGCTCTAATCATCAAGAACAGCGACCGGATGATTGTCCCCTTTGAAGTGAGTCCCAGACAGAGCGTGCAGCTGAGTCTCACACAAACGAAGGAAGTGTACTACGGAGTGCGGGAACTGCTGTTTAACACCTAGACAAAAAAGTTGGGCTTAGAACTAAGGACAATATTCATATGGATTCCCTCATCTTCTCAAATCGTTAGCAGACTTCTTGTTGTTTCCTTCTGATAAGTCGTGAATTTCCCTAACGCCCAGTGAACCCACACAGTGCAGACCTAGGAAACTCCCTAACTACGGTCGGAACTAAGCGAATAGTTCAGTATGGTGGGCATTCAGGTAGTCCTCTAGTGCCTTTAGCGCCTTCGCTCTATGCGAGATCTCGTTTTTAACTTCACTTGGCAACTCTGCATATGTGAGGTCGTACCCCAAAGGCTGGAAGCAAGGGTCCCAACCGAAGTGGCGACTGCCTCTTGCCTCCACTATCGTGCCTTCGCAAATACCTGTCAAAATCACAGGCTCAACGCCTGGCTTTCCCCGGAAAATCGCAAATCTGCACTCCGCCGCCGCAGTTTTGTCTTCAAACCCCGCTAACAACTTGGGCAAGTTGTCCGGACCCAACTCATGCAGGAACCACTTGCTATGTAAAGCGTACATATAGGGACCAGGGAGTCCTCCCAAAGCCTTAAAGGCCAAAGACGTGTCCTCACACAGGACCACTCCCCCGTCCTTTCTCGCAGCTTCCCTGATCTTCGCTCCTATCACTTCCTCTGCAGAGCCCTGGATTTCCTCCAAGTCCAGGTTCACCTGCTGCAGCTCGATGTCAAGTTTCCGCAGAGTCGCTTCCAAGATTTGTCTGACTTCCAGCACTTTGTTGGGCTGCGTGGGGAGTACGTTGCCAGTGACTAACTTAAGGACTCGGGACATATTAGTTGGCAGTGAGACAGCCGCACAGCCACCTTCGCCACCGGGAGGTCGGGGTGCGCTTGGGAGTCGCTGGCACTCTTGGAGAAGGTTCGAACTCCACTTCCACGGACTCTACTCGGGTAGTGATGGGACGGTTGGAGTCGCAGGGAGGAGAGGAAGGGATGAAAAGGGCGTTCAGCTCTTCATCGCGAGGACTCACGATAAGGCTTTGACTCCTGCGGGAAAGACTCGAAGCCTCGCGAGCTGTAGCGATAGCACTGCTGGAAAGGCTCAAGTCGAAGCTTTTGTCGCCTTCCGCAGGCTTGGCGATAGGACTCAAAGTGAAGAAATCGGGCTTTTCCTCTGTGTGTCCACATTGAGAAAGACTGAGAATGCTGACTTGCCGCTGCTCAGATGTTTGCGATTTTGTGAGAAGTAAAGTCGGGTTTGAGTCTCCGCTTTGCAGCGAAAAGTCCTCCATGGACTCTTCCTTCGACGAAGACTTCTCAGAGGACAGGTCGAAGATAGGAGCGGATTCAGAGGGGAAGGCGCCCTTGCTGTTGAGTTTGTCTCCGCGGATATACTTGATGATTTGGCTCTTTACGCAGAGTAGTCGCGCCTGGATTTTCTCTTCGCAGTTTTTCCTTTCTGTTTCGTCGTCGTAGACTGTGCCCTGCAGTGCAGCTCTGATGTCTTCAGTCAGCACTGCTTGACTCAGCGAGACTCGCAGAGTGTCTCCGCAGCCCACTCGTTCAGTCACGTCCACCGCTGAGTCACTTTCACTGGGGTCCACCGCTCTGTCATTGGTGGTTTCCTCCTCATGCAGATCTCTCGGCGAAAAGAAGGCCTTGCAGAGCTGAGAGGACGCCCGCAGGTTTCTCTGTATCAACGGCGCTTGGTCGAATTCAAGGTACTTGAGCACTCTTTGCAGCAGTGCAGCCTTCGTCCTCCTTTCCTCTTGCAGGAAAGCCTCTTGACTTTGACAAGCGAAGCCCAGCTTCATCACTTCACTCCTCCACTTTACCTTATGCTCCTGCAGGCGATTCCTCGCCTCCTGCGTTTCCCTCCTCAGCGCCAACGTGTGCAGAATCAGCCCTGCCTTCTGGTTCTCACAGGACCGTCTCAGGTCCAAGGCCTTGGAGCGATTTTTGACTCGCTGCTCCTCAATTTGCTTGCGGACTTCGGAGATCTAGGTGGAGGGTACTTGGCGCTGCAGAGAGTCTTTCACACAGTGCAGTAACTCGAGGTCTTCGACTGCGTCCCGGGCTTCGGTGCTGGGGTCCATTTTGAATTGCCAATATATGAAGAGAGGGAAGGCGTTGGAGCTGTTTCCTGCGAGAGGAGTGGAGGAAGAGAGAGGGAGGGATGTCGCAGGGATAGAGCTGCTTCCTATGGGGAAAGTTAGGACATTTAGCTAAATGGAGATCCAGTATTCCTGCGAATTATGCAGGTTGTAAATAGCGATAAGACCGGATTTCCCTCAAGAAAAGAAGAGAGATGGGAGATATTTGCCTGCTTTCCCCATCGGTTCTCAACCACTTCTATGGCCCAAGTAGTGTTTCCTTACTTCCATCTTTCCATCCTCATAATGTCCACTTCGTTCCTCTACTCCCTGCTTCTCCTTCCCTTCCCTATCCTTTCTGTGTGTCCCGCAGCCCTGTCCATCCTCATCTCCCCCTCCACCCCTGTCTCCCTCAGTCTCAGTCTCCAGAACCCGGCCCCCCAGTCCTGTGCCTATACTCTGTTTTCCCTAAGCACGGCTACATCCCTCCCTGACTCTTTCCCAGGCTTGGTAGTGGACGCCCTTCATGAGACTTTCCTGTCCCTGCTGACTAGGGAAAGTTTGGAACAGGAAGCCAGACTACTGAATGCAAATGACTATGAGCTGGATGGAGTGGAGAGAATTCGAACTGAGGAGGACTGGGAAGCTATTGGAGCGGTGGTCAAGTGGATGCAAATTAAGCGCATTTGTGTGTTTACAGAGGCTCAGTTCGATAAGAAAAACAGGCTTTTGGACGCATTTTCTGACTTGGAAACTGAAATTTTCCAAATAAGTCAAGAACTGGATTTAACCACACTCGAACTTCTCATCAGAAAGCAAATAAAAGGGAGGGGCTACACTTCTTTCCTACTTTTGCTTTCTCCGCCAACTACAATCAGAGTATTTCAGGCTTTGGAAAGCAATAAAATGGGCAAAAATCAGCTTCTTTTCATGCTATCTTGGCAAAGTGCACTGTACAGATTTGAGAAAGCGGAGAATTTGCCTGAGTTTGCGAGGACTGGACCTGTGTTTCTGGCAGAAAAGAACTGCGAAGAGACCGGTAACGAAGGCGAATTGCTGATTTGCAGAGTTCAAAATCACATAGAGGACAACACATCCAGAGGTAGCCTGACAATCATGAATATAGTTCAGAACGAAGCCCAGAACATTGGATATATCCAAAACCACACCATTTCCGCCAGTCTCCCAACAACTTCCCATGGAGAAGCAGGCCCAGTGGCTTTTTCCTCCATCATAATTTCCTTCAATAATGGCACACTGAATCCTCCGGGGGTAGAAGCCGGCACCACTGAACCTGCTGACTACCTCGGAGTGCAGCTAATGGTCGCTCATATCCAGCGCACCAGGGAAATTCTGCCCTTCCACAACTTGGCAATCCGCAATGTCTCCCTAGGTATTTATGAGTTCGATGCAGACTGGATGTCTGCGCAACTTCAAACTCTGACTCGGGAAGAACTGGGAATTGCAATGCTGGCTTCGGAGTACTCAGGAGTCACTATGGGACTTTACTCAGTGTTACAGCGTCTTAATTACGTGATTCCGCTAGTAGGGGCTGCGAATACCTCGCCTGCCTTGACTTCGCCTGTGACTTATCCGCTATATACGAGAGTTGCGATGTCAGATGCGTACATGTCTGTGCTATATGGCAGAATGTTGGACCAATTTGGATGGAAAAATATAGTGGTGCTGTACTGTGACGACCCTTGGAGCGAAGGTCTCTACACACTGTTAAAAGCGGAGACTACGAGAAGAGGCATTACCATCAAAAACCAAGAAAAGTACCGACAAGTCCCCACCAGTTTGACAGGGAACTATTCCGACTATATTGAGACTTACCAAGACATCGTCAACTCTAAAGTGCGAATTGCTGTAGTGATTTTGTATGGAGATGCACTGACAGTCAGTCTAGAGGCACTGTATGACCTGGGCATGCGACAGGGAGATATGTTCTTCCTAGCAGTGGAGTGGATGTCTCCTTCCTTTTTCCAGCAAGAGGACTCAGTATTGGCCGCAAAATTGATGGAAATATGCAATGGGGCTTTGCAATTTTTCCCAGCTGTAAAAATTGGAAGCGTAGGGGAAACACTGAGCAAAGAATATGAGAATATGTTTGAGGCTGAAATGCCGTTTTATGCCTGCTTCTACTACGATGCGGCTTATCTAATTGCCTCCGCACTTGATTTTCTCGTAGTCAGTGGAGGGGATTACGAGTCTACAGAGGTGTTTAACAAGGTGACTAGAAGTACTCGCTTTAGGGGGTGCACAGGTGTAGTGACTATACAGGAAGGCACTAATGACCGCTACCCTATGATGTACTCCATCCTAAACGCCCAGGTAAACAGCAACGGTACTGTCAATATTGCGATTGTGGGCACTTACAACCCCTCAGGCTTGGTCCTCTTCTACTTCACTTCCCCTATAATATGGCCGGACAACACCACTACTACTCCCCCTGATACCCGATTCAGCTCCATCGACTGCCCATTTGAGGAAAAGCAAATTGTGACTTATGTCCCAGGCATGCTTGTTGCCTACCTCAGTCTCGTCGCTATTTCTGTAGTGACAATTTTCCTAACAGGCTTCATCTGGAAGAAGTGGTGGAACTTGCGGGCTGAACAGCTCACCATGAAAGCCGAAATAACCTTCGACGACTACGTTCTGCTAGGCACTATCGCAGTAGAAATGCTGCAATACGGAGCGATGGGGCCCACTTTCCCTAGTTGGGCTGCTACTCTCCAGATGGCGAGTGACTCTTTTAGTGTGAATTTGGAGACTATGATCAGGCTGAAGGGAGGGATGTTTTGGAATATACTGAGAGTGACGCTGGCGGGAGTGGCTGCTTGGATGGGTCTTTTGATGGTCGTCTTTTTCAAACTGGATGTCAGGTATAAGTTCTGCTTTTCTCGACTGGGCGATTTGGCGGAAAAGGCACTTCCGATACTGGGGAATATGTGCTTTCTGCCAATTATCTCGATCCTAATGAGTGTGTTTCAGTGTGGTCAAGCAGTCCAGCATGGCACTGAATTGGACTACACAGACGCCTTTCTGAAGCAAGACTGCTACCAACAATGCTGGACCTCTCCCCACTTGTACTACGCTATAGCCTCGGTGGTGGGGTTGTTCCTGTATGCCCCGGCTGCCATTATGATGAGGCCGACCTGGCAGAACATGCAGCCCTACCTGCACGTCAAGACTTCACCCGCCTATCTAATGATCAAAACTATGTACCAAGTCGCCATTATTGTCATGAGTAAGACGCTGAAGGCTGTCCATGACCTCACCCACACCATTCTATTTCTGTGTGTAACAGGACTGTTTTGCGCAGTTACTATGAAGTGGAGACCCTACGGCTACGGCCGACCCAACCTTTGGCACTCTATAAGTCTGCTGTCAGTGGTGTGGCTGACCTTGCTGAGTCTCTTGGACATACTGGTAGGCGAAGCGCCACCTTACGTGTGGTTAGGCCTGTTTCTCTTTGGAATCACCTCACTCTGTGTGTTCGGAGTGATCTGGCAGATCCTACGTCTACCAGCCTTGCTATACCGTTCCAAAGGTATCCATGTGATGGACTTATTCCGCTTTATGTTTTCCCGGGGAAACAAGTACCTCTACCTGTTCAATAGGAATAGAGTGCCGGATGAGACTTCCAGGGAAAGTGAGAGACGTCTGGCTGCGCAAAGCGGAAATATACCCTCGCAGATAGTGCCTACCTTCGCCAGGCCGAGAAGCACTGGCACTGTCCTTGTCTAGACTAATAGAGTTGTAATGGCTGCCTTCAGCAAGCTTTTCCTTCATTCATAAACAGATTTGTTGTCAAGTGGCTGTCGGCCGACTGGCGAATTTCGATGGATTCCAGGTAAATTACCAGCAAAGTTCCTATATAAGTCATAGAAATTGTGCAATAAAGGAAAACCTCTGCTCCCTGCAGTCTGCCGAGACTGGCTATATCTAGAAATTGCCCTACTTACTCCAGTGACGTTCTATCAAAACAATGCTTTATATACAGAATGTTTTGCCACGTTTGCCTGCTAGTGCTTGGACTCTATAGAGTACTGGCAGCAGACTCGGAATGGTGTTTCAGTGCGAATGTGACTTATACAATTCTCGTCTCCGCCTCCACTTCCCCAAGTCTCCGAACCTCCTTCCAGTCTTTAGCCGCTACGCCAGCATGCCAGCTGACTGTACTGCACCTAGAGAGAAGCCTCGAAGCCCCTCTCCGAACCGCAGAAGTAGTGCTGGATGTACTCTCCTATGAGTGGACTTCCCTGCAAGTGCGTGAACTGCTGGCTGAGGGTACTCGAGTGATCAACTGGAATTCGTACGAGGTGCAGGGGGCGGAGAGACTGAGTAGGGAGGAGCCCTTGGAGGCGCAAGCTGCTGTGCTGCAGTGGCTGAATGTCTCCCGCCTGTGTGTCTTTCTCAGAGAAACTGATAAGGATCAAGACAGGATAAGTCGGGCTTTTCAAGGAGTGGAACTGGCCTTCTTCTACCTAAGTGAGGAAGTGGAGGATGCCTCTTTGAGTCTATTGGTAAGGAAGCAAGTCAAGTCTCAGGGCTACACTGCCTTTTTGGTATTTCTGTCCCAAAGGACGACCTGGAAGCTATTTGCCGCCTTGCAGACCAAAGGCCCGACCAGGACCCAGCTGTATTTCCTGCTTTCACGCGAAAGCGCCTATTACAGGTTTGAGAAGGGGACTCCTATACCTGATTTGGC